>Ga0209353_10000493_pt1 | contig 23960 bp, 54 predicted proteins | sample LauGreSpBDMM15SD_2_FD_187561 | JGI IMG/M metagenome (GOLD analysis project Ga0209353, IMG submission 187561) | Freshwater lake microbial communities from Lake Michigan, USA - Sp13.BD.MM15.SD (SPAdes) (version 2) | ecosystem: Environmental > Aquatic > Freshwater > Lake | place: Lake Michigan...
ATTTTATGGCAGAGTATTTCATTAAAGGAATGCATGTTTTAGAAAGCAGAAACAAAAACGCCATTACAATCATCATGAACAATCCAGGTGGAGATTACTTACACGGTTTAGCAATTTATGATACAATTAAATATTCCTCTTGTCACTGTACAATTAAAGTGTATGGACATGCTATGAGTATGGGTAGTTTAATTTTACAAGCAGCAGATGTTCGTATCATGATGCCTAACTCTAAGTTCATGATTCATTATGGATATGATGGAAGAAATGATCACTCAAAAATAGTAGAAAAATGGGCTGACGAAGGAAAACGTTTAAGTTATGAAATGGAAAACACATACTTAGATGTTATGTTGGAAAGAGAAGAAAAAATGGGACATGGTTACTTATCAAAACACCTAAGCGACATCATGACTAGACAAAATTCATTAGGATATCCTCCACAACCACCCAAAGAATACTCATTTAGTAAAGTAGCTGCAAAAAAGAGAGAAGAAGTTAGGGTAATATTAAAAGAAATGTTAAATTTTGATACTATATTGAATGCAGAGGAAACAGTAGCTTTAGGATTTGCTGATGAAATATTTAAAGTACCAAATTAGGATTATAAAACCAATTAACGTATATTTATTAAAAACAAAAATATGAAATTTATAAGTATATCAGACACACACTCAAAACACAACCAAATTCCATTAGAATGGCTTGAACCAGCAGATTGTATTATACATGCTGGAGATATTTCAAGTATGGGTTATTTACATGAAATTAAAAATTTTTGTTCTTGGTTTTCTAAATTAGATCAATACAAACACAAAATATTCATTGCTGGAAACCACGATTGGGGATTTGAAAGAAACCCAAATGACGTTGCCTTAATAATCAAAGAATTTCCAAACATCACTTATTTACAAGATAGTAGTGTTGAAATAGAAGGTATTAAGATATATGGTTCTCCTTGGCAACCAGAATTTTTTCAATGGGCTTTTAATTTAGAAAGAGGAGCAGAAATTCAAGAAAAATGGGATATGATTCCAACTGATACAGACATCTTAATCACACATGGTCCTGCTTATGGGCGTGGAGATTTTGTACCTGGACCTAGAGGGGGATATGTTGGATGTGAAAATTTATTAGATACTATTGCAACTAAAGTAAAACCTAAAATACATATTGTTGGACATATCCATTGTGGGTATGGAGAGTCGTTTGCAGGAGATACTCATTTTATTAATGCAGCTACTTTAAACGAGCAATATATAGTTACAAACCCACCAATTAAATTTAGCCTATGAAAAAACTAATTTTACTTTTACTTTTTCCTTTACTAACAAGATCCCAAACATGTTTACTTGTATATGACTACATGGAAACATTCACTTGGTCTGGGAATTGGAACACCCCAGTAAACACAGGATTTTATACAAATTACTTTATATCGTCAAATGCAAGTGCTGCTTTAATAGGAGCAGGTAATGGATCGTCAGGTTTAGAGTCTGCTATTTATGTTTTACCAAATGTAACAGGACTAAATACTATATATGCTCATAAACTATCTTTTAGATTAGCTTCTTATAGAGTATCAAACCCAACAGCTGCCACTGCTGGAGTAGATGGAGCTGACTATGTTGATGTAAGGTATTCAACAAACAATGGAACAACTGCATTTACTGAAATGCGAATAGCTGGAAATGCAAATGCGTATTGGGATTACAACACAGCAACCGCAGCCAAAATAGCCTCAGGTGCAATGACTACTTATGCCCCAATAGCAGGAGGAAATCGAACAGCAATAGGAGATGGGTACTCTGTAATAGAATTGACTATACCTGCAGGCGCAACTCAACTAGCATTTAATCTAAATTGTAGAATGAATTCAGCAGGAGAGGAATGGTGGATAGATAATGCTGAACTAATTCAGTTAGGACCTTGTGTTGTATTACCAATTGAGTTAATTGATTTTAGTGCGGTATATAGAGATGATGGAACACATATAAATTGGCTAACTGCCACTGAATTAAATAATGAGTGGTTTGTTATTGATAAATCTACTGATGGATATAGTTGGAAAGAATTTGATAGGGTAAAAGGACAAGGTAATGTAAATACACCTACCTCCTACCAATTAATAGATACTGATGTTGTACAAGGATATAACTACTATCAATTAAAGCAAATAGACTTTAACAAACAAGAAACATATTTAGGCATTGTTTTTGTTTATATAGATTTTTCTAAAACAAAAAACATATTAATGATTATAGATATACTTGGAAGAAATATAGAAAATTTAGAAGAATATATTGGAGTATATATAGTAATATATGACGATGGAACAACTAAAAAATATGTAAATAACTAAAGTATTTCTCGTATCCTGTGAATATTTATAACAAAAATATAAAATGGGATTAACATTAAGAAATGTAAAAGGTGAAGCGCTGACATACACCGAAATGGATAACGACCTTCTTTACCTAGAAAGTTTAACAGGTAGTATGGTCAGTACAGCAAGTTTCAATGCATATACTGCATCTTTAGGTTCTGGGTCGTTCTCAGGATCTTTTACTGGTTCATTTGGGGGTGTATTTACAGGAACTTTTTCAGGTAGTATAGATCCATTTCCATATACAGGAAGTGCTGTTATAACAGGTAGTTTAGTAATAACAGGTTCATTAGAAACCACAGATAAATTAACTGTACAGTCTGGAGCTATCATTACAGCAAGTGTAGCTAGTCCTTTTGTGCTAATAGACGATTATGGACCTATGTTAAAAACAAGAGATGCTAATGGCAACTGGTTTTTGGCTAATTATGGTTATACTTTAGAAAATTCATCTTATATAAATGATTATGTTTCTGTTGGAAATATATATTCCTCTTCACTTATAGCAGTTAATTTTGGTAGCGCAAAAACTTTTGATAATGCTACAGATACCTGGACATTTGGTGATTATGGTTACTTTGTAAATACTAATGTAATTTTTAGTTTAGGTAGAGATAATAATTATTATGATTCAAGTAACATTAATACACTTGGAGCTTACAACACTATAACTAGTAGTACTAATACAACAATAGTAGGTAATTCTAACACAATAGACTCAAAAGATAACTTATTTGTATTAGGTAACAATAATCTCAATTTAACAATAGATAGTAATACAGGAGATGTTTCTATGGTAGGATCTTTATCCAATGGTACAGATACAGTTACTATAGGTCCATCTTCACATGCAGAAGGTATAGGCACGATAACATCAGGCTCATACCAACATGCCTCAGGTTTATACAACACCCACAACAATACATCAAGTATCTTTATAATTGGTAATGGAGTAGATGATGCAAATAGAAGCGACTTAGCTTTATTTAACTCAGAAAGTATTACTTTCAACGCCCCAATCACTGGTTCGTACTTTTTAGGTACTGCCTCATACGCAGCAAATGCAGCAAACGCTGCATCAGCAGATGGTACAGATACAGCAATTACAGCTTTAGTAGCTACAACAGCAAACATAGCATCTGTAACTTACAACAACGGAACAAGTGGAGTAGGAGCAACATTAACTAGAACAGTAAGTGGTTCAATAAATCCATTCCAAGGCCAAACATTGCTTTCAGGAAGTAGAATGTTATTGATATCTCAGTCAGCAGGTGTTCAAAATGGTTTATATGGTTTAACTCAAACCGGTTCAGCAACAGCACCTTACATTTTAACTAGAACAACTGACTCAGATGTAAATGGAGAATTGGATGGACAATTAGTAGTAGTTACTACAGGTTCATTGCAAGGTTCTTTCTTTACTCAGATAGTTGCTTTTCCAACTGTAGGCTCCAGTTTATTAATTTATAACACTTTAACAACTGAAAGTAGAGTAATTTATCAATCAACAGCAGGAACACAAACCCAAAACAACATACCTTACTATACAGGAGCATCTACTTCAAGAACATTAAGTAAAGGTACTACTAATTTTATTTATGATGGTACTACACTTACTTTACTTTCTAGTTTTAGACATGGAGCAAATTTAGCGTCAGGTACAACATCACATGCTGAAGGACGTTTCACAACATCATCAGGTACTTATTCACATGCTGAAGGTAGTAATGTGACGGCATTTGGTCCTTATTCACATGCTGAGGGTGCTAATACAATAGCATCTGGTTCTTACTCGCACGCTGAAGGTAGATATACTATTTCATCTGGTTCATATTCACATGCTGAGGGGTATTTAACAACAGCATCTGGTGATTACGCACATGCTGAAGGAGCTGGTACAGTAGCATCTGGTTCTTATTCACACGCTGAAGGAACAGGAAATGCATTTGGTGCATATTCACACGCCGAAGGATCAGGTAATGCTTATGGAACTAGATCACACGCTGAAGGATCAGGAGCTAATGCAATAGGAACAGCAGCACATGCTGAAGGTGGAGAAAGTACAGCAACAGGTACAACATCACATGCCGAAGGTACTTTAACTCAAGCTGTAGGAGTATCATCACATACTGAGGGATATAGAACAATAACGTCTGGTTCTTATTCCCATGCCGAAGGAAATTTATCAATAGCAAGAGGAGAATATTCACATACAGAAGGCTCTAGTTCAATAGCGTTTGGTACTGGTTCACATGCTGAAGGTATAGGTACAATATCCTCAGGTTCTTATTCACATGTAGAAGGATCAAATACTAAAACAATAGGAGAAGGTTCACATGCTGAAGGATATTACACAACTGCTTCAGGTGTATATTCACATACTGAAGGAAGAGGAACTAATACAACAGGGACATCAGCACATGCTGAAGGTATAAATACTGTAGCAAAAGGAGATTATTCACATGCTGAAGGATATTTAACGCTTGCCGAAGGAGAAGCATCACATGCTGAAGGATATAATTCAACATCATCAGGTAATTTTTCACATGCTGAAGGTTCTCAAACAATATCTTTAGGAGCTTATTCACATGCAGAAGGATCAAGTTCAATAGCATTAGGAGATACTTCACATGCTGAAGGTTTAGGTACAGTAACATCAGGTTCTTATTCACATGCTGAAGGTATAGAAACTCAAGCAATAGGTCAATATTCACATGCTGAAGGTACAGAAACTCAAGCAATAGGAGTTGCTTCACATGCTGAAGGTAATGCTACTCAAGCCTCAGGTTCTTTTTCACATGCTGAAGGTGTAGAAACTCAAGCAATAGGTCAATGTTCACATGCTGAAGGTGATGGTACTCAAGCAATAGGAGTTGCTTCACATGCAGAAGGAAATACCACAATAGCTTCTGGTTCTTATTCACATGCTGAAGGTGATTATGCTATAGCAATAGGATTTGGTTCACATGCTGAAGGTATAGAAACTTACGCAATAGGAGATTGGTCGCATGCTGAAGGTCAAAGTACTAAAGCAAAAGGAGATGGTTCACATGCTGAAGGTATAGCTACCATAGCATCTGGTTCTAACCAACACGTATCAGGCAAATTCAATACTCATGGAGATATAACATCACTATTTATTGTAGGAAATGGAACGTCAGATGGAGCAAGATCAGACGCGTTTAAAGTTAGAATGTCAGGTTCAATTGTAATGCCTACCACTCAATCAATTGCACCAGCTTGGACAGGAGTAGATGGAGAAATAGTTCCAGCTACAGTAGGAGGAGTATATCGTTTGTATATGTGGATGAATGGAAATTGGAGAAGTAGTTCATTTTCTTAAATTCAAATTTGGATTCCTTAATTTTATTTCTTATATTAACGATGTTAAAAAAATAAGTTATAAATTAAAAACCAAAAACAAATGAAAACAAAATCATTAAAAAAACGAATGAACCGCACCGCAGTATTAAGTTTCTACAATGCTCGCAAACGTAATGGCGATGCAACACGCTTATCAGAAATGACTGGCTTATCAGCATCACATATTTCGAATGTGACTGCAGGTCGTAGAAGTGTAAATATTGAGTTAGCAGATGCTATGTATTCTATTTCTCGTAGACGAGTTAAAGAAACAGCTTAATTAATCATTCAGTAGAATATCAAGGTGGACCTAAAAGTCCACCTTTTACATTTTTACTTGGCTTCCAAAATCCTTGAACGTATATTTAAATAAAAAGAAAATGGGAAAGATAATATTAGAATTTGATAGTGTAGAAGAAGCACAAGCCGCTCAAGTAGCGTTAGATGGATATAAATGGAAATTAGCAATGTATGACTTAGATCAGCAATTGCGTGGTACAGTTAAATATTGTGGACCTATACTCACTAATGAAGGAGTAGCAACAGAGACTGAAATTGAAGTTGCTGATAAAGTACGCGATATGATTAGAGAGATTATAGAAGGATATGGACTTAATTTAAACGACTAACATGAAAACTAAAGAAGAAATAGACGAGTTGTACCACAAACTATATACTATTAGTATTGATGGAGAAGATAATTTACATTATTATTCATTTGTAGATGGCTACACTCAATGCCAAGAAGATATGGCTGATAAGAAGTACACGTTAAAACAAGTTGAAAGATACCACGATATAAGGGCAACACAAGGTATTAAAAATGCTAATAAGTATATAAACTCACTAAACAAACAAGACAAATGAAAAGCAAAGAAACACTTGAAGATATAGAAAAAATGGCTATGGATAGCCTAAAAGACAAGTGGTCGCACTTATACCAATTTGGCTACCCTACAAGACCTTTCCCTACTAACTACCACAATGATTTGAATTGTGTAATGTTGGGGTTAATGTTAGCACACTCTTTGAAACTTGAAGAAGATAATGCTGATAAGAAATATACAGAGGAAGATTTAATGAGTGCTTTTAATGCTGGTATAAACAATGATTATGGTAATGGAGGACCAAGTTTTGACAAATGGTTAAACTCACTAAACAAACAAGACTAATATGGGAAAGATAATATACTATGCTTGGATAGGAATTGGAATCGTTATAGGTTTACCAATAGTACTACTAATACTAATTGGTACTTGGATTCACAGTAAATGGCATAACTTAACTTGTAAAAAATGTAAAATAAAATGACAAAATATAAAAAACCAAAATGGAGCTTTCAGTTCTATAAAACATACCAGTTTGAATGGAAGCCAATATACAGAAGTTTACCAGAGCTAATGTGGAAAGATAAATTTGATTCACCACGCTGTGAACTAGAACCATATTACAAATTTGAATGGTTATGGTTTGGTATTAGAGCACAACAAGGAGATGATGATGAATGGTGTCAATGGTTGTGGGTACATGAATACAATGATGGCGATGCAGAAAAAGCAAAGCAAACTTGGGGTTGGGTAGATTGGAAAACTAAAAAAAGCACTTGGAACGATGAATATGGAAAATAAAATATTTAAACTGTTAGACATAAGAAAACTAAACAAGCAAGTATCGCTAGGAGAAATAAGTGCACTTAAAATGGTTGAGATACTTAATGAAATGGCTTATGAGTACTATAAAAACAAAGCTCAAAATGTATTAGATGGGTTTACTAACGAAGCTCCTGGAGAATATATTAAAACTAATTTTATTGAATTACTAAACAAATCTTAATTAAAAACAAAAATATGGAACATCTAAAAACATCATTTAAAATATTACTATTCGTACTATTAGCAATCATATTAATCTGGCCATGCATCGCTTACGTGTACGATCCTAAAGGCGAAACGGCTGGATGGTGGTTACTTACAGTAATAACTTCATTATTATCTATAGTTGGATGGATAATGTTCGGAAACCCAGAAAAAGAAAACTAATATGGCACAAACAGCGATAGAATGGATACATGAGTTATCTAAACAAAGAGAACCAGATAAGTTTGATTGGATACAAGCTAAAGAAATAGAAAATATGAACCCACTTGACCTAATAGACGAACACATCATCATAAGAGAAACAGTTGGATATGAGTTTCTAAATGATGTTGAATTAGTAGACATTCCTGAATTAATGAAGTTCTTAAAGATAGTTTACAATTATAAAAAACTTACTAGGATTACAGAGTCTTAAAACGTATATTTAATCAATTAAAAAGATATGACACCAAAAGAAAAAGCAATAGAATTATGTGATAAATTTCTTAGAACATATAAAGTAAGTCTTTTCCCACCATTTAATAAAGCAAGTGATGAGGCAAAACAATGTGCTTTAATAGCAGTTGATGAAATTATCAAGGAATGTTATAATTGGAATGGAAGTGATAATGTTCAATGGGAAACTAATAGATTTGAATATTGGAATGAAGTAAAACAAGAAATAGAGAAATTATGAGCAAAATAACACAAAATAAATACAGTGCCGACTTAGTTGTTCCAAGAGCAGAACCAAAGTATAAGTACACATTAAGAAGATTAAACGATGGTTTAACTAAAACAGGAAATAGAGTTGATTACGTTGAGTATGATGAAAAAACCAGAGAATACAAATCATCACATAACGATATAAAAGTAGGTCGCTCACTAATGTTAGAACCACGTATGCAATTTACTTGGTTGACAACTGCTATCACTGAAATAGTAGAGCAAAGAGAAGGATATATTAAATTTCAAACACAAAACTCAACTTACGAATTAATAGGTTAGGATTCTAAAATCAATTAACGTATATTTAAAGTATGGAAAAACGATCGAAACACCCAGGAGACGTAGCAAAATGGATTGAAAATGTATTCAATTCATGCACAGATGTAAATCAATTGTTAGTAGCGGAGAAATTATCAACATCGTTTGATAAAATGTATAGACATGAAAAACTATATCGTTCACATTTAATAGGCATTTCAGAAATGGCTTGGAACAGATTATCAATACCCACTAAATAATTACTAACATGAGCGGAGGACACTTTGAATACCAGCAATACAGAATCAATGATATAATTGAGTCAATTGAAGCACAAATTGATAGAAGTGGTAGAGCGAAAACTAAAGAAGAATTAAGAGAATGGGGTGGATACGATCCTGAATACTATGAAAAGTATCCTGATGAAAAGTTCTATCATGATTATCCAGCCGAAGTGATTATTGAATTTAAAATAGGTGTAAAAAAGCTTAAGGAAGCTTATATTTATGCTCAACGAATAGATTGGTTGTTGAGTGGTGATGATGGAGAAGAGAGTTTTTTAGAACGATTAAAAGAAGAATTAAACAAACTTAAAAACACATAAATATGGATTTAATCTTAGCATCAATTACAATCGGTCTTGTTATTTATTCAGCTAGATTATATGTTATGAATTTAGATAACAAAAAACAAATTGAGCAAGCCATAAAAGAGTACAAACACCTAAAAGACGACTACTTTGAATTATTGAGAGATTTAAAAGACGAGAAAAACAAAAATTTTTTACTACAATCAGTTATCAAACAACTTAAAAAATGAAAATAAATAAGTTATTCAGTTGGTTTAAAAAGAAACCAATCATCATTCCGCTTACCACAAATGGAAAAGAGAACGGAACATGGATCGAATGCTATAAAAACGACTTAGTATATAAACAACTAATTACGTTATATGGAGATCCTTTACCATCAACAATAGAAACAGTACCTGTAGAGGAAAAATAAAAAAGTAGAAACAACACCTCCCCAGTTTCTTGTTCTGTGCACAGGAAGGATTTATAAGGAGGGTGAGATTGGATGACGTTTATCTTTTGTAATTCAACAATAAACAGAAAAAGATGGAGTCAGGTGGCAGAGTGGTATATGCACATCACTACTGAATGTGATGGTTAAGAACCGATTAGTTCACTTATACAGGTTCGAATCCTGTCCTGACTACTAAAAAATATAGAAATGGAAAATTACATAGGTCTTATTTTAGATGAAAGAAATGACCACTACACTATTGGTTATAGACAAACATCTGATTTACAGAAACTCAAAGAGTGGAAAAAAGAAATGTTAGAATGCTCTAATGTTAAAGATTGTAAAATACTAAAAGTTGAAGAAATAAAATAGTCAGGTGGCGGAATGGTAAACGCATGAATAAAGGTTAATAGTAAAGATAACGTGAGTAACCTTGAAAGACCCATAAGTATAGCTCATAAGTTATCATACAGGTTCGAATCCTGTACTGACTACAAATAGTAGGGTGGCGAAAACGCATGTTGATATCAACATCGAAGGTTAAACGCGAATCACAAGATGGTTTATGGTGCAGGTTCGATTCCTGCCTCTACTACAAGTGTAGGTTCTTTGACATAAAAAACAATTAAATAATATGGAAACATTATCGTTTACTTTAGGTGTACTCTCAGTTATTATTACTGCTTTTGTAGTAGTATTAGTTTGGGGTATTGTTAAGGTAGTAAAACAGCAAGAACAAATAAATGAAATTAATAACCGATTTGAAGACCTTGTAAGGCAATCAGATCATACTGAAACAGAAATCTATAGACAGATTAATGACCAAGTTGCAGACGCTGTAACACAGTCTAAATCATATATAGACTCTCGTATCGATAAAACATCATCAAAACAATTAATTAAAGGATAAATTTAACCCGTCAACAGAACCTACACTTTAATTAGGCTTCCAAAGTCATCAAACGTATATTTAATTAACTTAAAAAAAATAAAATACATATGAAAAAAATATTAAACGCATTAGGAAAAACATTAGCATTTTTAGGAATAGGAGCTGCAATAGGTTTGACGCCAGCACTGTTTAACTACTTATTAGGACCAACAGCAGCAATAGTTGTTACGGTAGGAGGTTTAGTATCTGTCTTATTTTACTTAATTTATCAAGCTGAGAAATAATGACATTCAAAGAATTTAAAACAGCAACTGACTACATGCTTGAACATCACAAAAAAGTAATGACAGCATATCAATTAAATATTGATTTAATAGAATTCAGCGACACACAAGAAAAACTACTATCAATGTTATGGAATCAGATACTAACTGATAAAGGTAAAGATTGGTTAGATTGGTTTATGTACGAAAAGGACTATATTGAGGATGGAAAAGGAAGAAAAGAAATGGAAGCATGGGACGATGATGGGCACGAAATATGTAAAAATTTAAAAGGACTTCACACATATCTAACTACACAAAAATATTTCAAGTGTTTAAAATAATAGATAATAGATGGGTTATGGTTTGTCCTAAATGTTTAAAAATGACTAAACCAAGTAACGAATTAAATAAAGCAGAAAAAAATGCAATACAAGGAGGGAAATCCGTTCCTCCCTATTATTGTGAAAAACATAAATTAAAACATAAATGATTTAAGATATGAAAACAGCAATGCAAAAACATTTAGAATGGCTTAAAGCTAGGATGGTAGTGACTGAGCAAATGGAACAGGAACTACTTGATCAAGAAATGAGTCAATTACTAGATGCTTGGGAAGATGGACATGATTCATTCTCTAGCAGAAACGGAAAACTATATTACAACGAAACATTTAAAACCAACTAATATGAAAATCAAAACACTAATCATCGCTACAATGTTAGCGAGCAGTTTATACTCTCAAGATGAAGTTAAACGAATATTCTTACACGATACAGTTCTGCATGCTGACTTTACTAGGCGATATAGTTGTTGTTCATTGGCTTTCAAATCACCATTATGTTGTGATGGAGATACCATATGGGTCAATGTAATGTCTGACAGTATGGATGTAAATAAACGAACATTTAGCTTATATGCTTACTTTCCAAGAAACATCAATCCAATCAACTCAACAATGTTATTGAATTATGAAGACGGAACAAGTGAAATACTATACCAACCAGGATTTCCTGATGAAAACAATTATGTAGAATACTGGATAGCAACTAGGCAATGGAACTACATCTCAACTAAAAAGGTAAAGAGCATTACATTCAGAGGTGTTGGGACATTTAAAGTAAAAGACAAATCATTCTTTATAGATTTTTATAAAAAAGTAATATGAAAGGAACACTACATAAAATAAATCGTGGTTGGGTTGTAAAACAACTAGTAGCGGAAGGCCCAGATGCCAAACTAATTAATCAATATCTACTACACCCAGACAATGTAAAAGAAATAAACGAATGGTCTCAAATGTTTGACAACATTGAAGGTAGAATAGCAAGTAGTCCTGAAGTAGAGTTTGAAATTATAGAAAATCAAGGTGAACCATTAGGTAGAGGTGAACAACCATATAAACAATACGCTAAATTAATACATGAAACTACAAGATAAAATAATTTATTGGTTAATGAAAGTACCTAACTGGGTAGTATACATTACATTACTAGTTGTTACTGCTTTGATTTGGTTGTAGGACTAGGCTTACAGGGTTTTTGAATGTATATTTAATCAACTTAAAAAATAAAGGTTATGGAAAAAGAATTTTGCACATATGAACAAGCATTAGCTCTTAAAGAGTTAGGATTTAATGAACCATGTATATCTTACTATTTTTCAGACAGCATTTTTAATGATGCTGCTGAAGAGGATGATACACTACATCCAGGAGATCCAAGATTTTATTCTGATACTAACACATCCTTATCTGCATACACCAAAGATGAATTAAAGTACAATAGTGTTTCAGCACCACTATACCAACAAGCATTTAGATTTTTTAGAGAGAAGCATAACATGAATAGTCAAATTGCTTTTTGTGAATATGCAATTAAAACAGAAAATAGTTGGAAATTCACATTCGATAACCCAACTGGAAGACAATATTGGGAAGGAGAATATAAAACCTATGAAGAAGCAGAACAAGCCTGTTTAGATAAACTAATAGAAATCTGTAAAACTAAATAACATGAATAAAGAATTTTGCACATATGAACAAGCATTAGCTCTTAAAGAATTAGGGTTTGATGAACCTTGTTTAGCTGATTTTTTAAAAGAAGAATTCGGTTTTAAAAATATTAACAATAGAACATTTGGAGAAAAACTTAGTGATATAGTTAATGCCCCACTATACCAACAAGCATTTAGATGGTTTAGAGAGAAGTATGATATCCAAGGGTACATCTATTCAAGCACAGTTAGAGGTAATGAAGAAAATTTATTCAAACGGTTTACAGGATATATTTGGAATATAAGGAGTATTGATATGCCTTTTCTTTCTACAGATGCTAGAGATGAATTACATGATACCTACGAAGAGGCAGAACAAGCCTGTTTAGATAAACTAATAGAAATTGTTAGGCTTACAAAACCCTAAAACGTATATTTCAGTATGAAATTTAAAGTAAAACCTAAACCTGAACTTTGGGATAAGAAAACAGTAATTAAATTTGCTTGGTATCCTATAAGAGTAGATGATCTAATAGTTTGGTGGGAAATGTATGAATCAACTTATGTTTATAGAAAAGATTGGCTTTATGGATATTATTGGGTGCTAATCGAAAGAAAGATATTTAATAAAAAATACTAGGCTTCCAAAACCCTAAAACGTATATTTACAGTATGAAATTAAAAACATTATATTCAAGGTCAGTAAATGGTAAAACAAATGAGTTTACTATTGAAATAGAAAACAACAAATATAGAACCATTACAGGTTTTATAGATGGAATTAAAACAACTTCTAACTGGACATTATGTGAAGCAAAAACATATTGTACTGCTGATGAGCAAGCACTTAAAGAAGCAACTGCTATTCATCGTAAAAAAATGGAGACAGGTTCATTTGAGAATATTGCTGATATAGATACCGAAACATATTTCGAACCAATGCTCGCTAAAGATTGGAACAAGGAAAAAGCAAAAGTCAAATTTCCTATCTACTCACAACCAAAACTAGATGGCATCCGCTGTATCGTTAGAAAAGATGGAATGTGGAGTAGAAATGGAAAACGAATCATAGCCGCACCACACATCTTCGAAGCATTAAAACCACTATTTGAAGCAACACCTGACTTAATATTTGATGGTGAGTTGTATTCAGATAAGTTTGCTAATGACTTTGACTCTTTATGTTCAATAGTTAAGAAAACAAAACCCACACCTGAAGACATAGCATTGAGTGCTGCTCAAATGGAATATCACATTTATGATTTACCATCACACAAGACAAAATTCTCAATCAGAATAGGAGCATTAAATAAAATACCTTTACCTGAATGTTGTAAAGTAGTTTTAACTGACTTTGTTGAGAATGAAAAAGAATTAATGGAGTTGTATAACGAATATGTTGAAGCAGGATATGAAGGACAAATGTTACGTTTAGATGGTTTATATGAAAACAAACGAAGCAAATCGCTTTTAAAACACAAATCATTTATAGATGAAGAATATACTATACTAGGTGTTGAGGAAGGAATTGGAAATAAAACAGGGATGGTTGGCTCATTTATATTTGAAAGTAAATCAGGTAAACGATATAACTGCTCACCTAAATTTAATTGGGAACGATGTACTGAGATGTGGGAGCAGAGAGAAACGTTGATTGGTAAGCAAGCAACAGTTAAATATTTCAACTTGACACCACAAGGTGTACCTAGATTTCCATATTGTATTGCAATTAGAGATTATGAATAGGCTTCCAAAGTAAATTAATGTATATTTAATTAAAATAAAGGTTATGAAAAAATTAGTAGTTACAGTGTTGTTGTTTATGTCTATGAAAGGATATTCTCAAGATACGGATATAAGATATCACAAGTATTTTAATACATACGATATGTCTGAGCGGTTTAGTAATAAATCAAATAAATGGGTTTCCACTAAGGTAGACAGCATTCAAGATTATTGGAATGTTTTTTTCCATGATGGTGGACCTGGTCCATATGTCATCATTCAATCTCCAGTAACTAATGAATCGTTATATTTTTTTGTTAGTAATTTTGAAGAAATAGAAAAGCATTATAAAATTACTTCATTATATAATAGTGGTGTTAAAATAGTACTTGACTTTTATATTGATAAAGAATTTGAAATAGTTGAAATAAATTGTAGCAAACATTTTAATAAAGAACTAAAAGAATATGTACCTAGTAAAAAATATAGATATAAAAAAATTAGGCTTCCAGATTCCCCAGACGTATATTCAATCAACTTAAAAGATTAATTAACTTAAAAAACAAAAATCATGATAAACTTAAATGCACACAAATTCCTTACTAAGGAAGAAATTAAAGAAAAAGGTAAATCCATTTTCGCTACTGCAGGTGCAGAACACACCTCAGAGAAATACTCACACATCCCAACATATCAAGTTATTGAAGATATGAAGGTGTTAGGATGGGAAGTAGTTGATGTAAAAGAAGTAAAAGCAAGAAAAAATGTTGGATACCAAAAACACTTAGTTGTGTTTAGAAACAACGACATTGTTATTAATGGTAAAGATGGAGATACAGTGTTTCCTCAAATCCTATTAACAAATAGTTCAGATGGTAAAAATGCATTTAAGTTTCAAGCTGGGATCTTCCGACTTGTTTGTGAAAATGGTTTAGTCATTTCAACTCAGGATTTTGCTAATATGAAAATACGTCACTACGGATACAAATTTGAAGAACTAAAAGCAACAATCACAAACATCGTAGAAAAACTACCACTCACAGTTGCATCAATGAACAAATTCAAACAAATTGAATTGGCTGAGGAGCAAATTGTTGAGTTGGCTAAGCAAGCACTTACCATTCGATTTGGAGAAACTGAAATGAATCGTATCACAGTTGACTACAATGAATTTGTCAAACCAACACGTAAAGAGGATGAAGGTACAGATTTATGGAGCGTGTTCAATACAATTCAAGAAAAAGTAATGGAAGGCGATTTCAATTATGTAGCTGGAAGCAAAGCACGTAAAGCAAGAAAAATCAAGAATTTTAATCAGGATATTGAATTGAATTCTAGATTATATGAATTGGCTACTACATATTGCCCTAACTAGAATAAGGGGCTTGGATTACCAAGCCCTTTAATGTATATTTAACTTAAATTAAAATATGAAACACACAATCATAAACAACGAAGAATATCTATTAATAGTAGATGATAATTCTATAATGGCAAGTAGAGGTCAGTGGGTATTAGAAACACATAACTATACAAATCCAAACACTATAAGTGAAATTTCAGGTGATTGGGATTGTAATAGAAATGGTTACAAGGATAAAATAATCATAGCACACTTGCCACTCAACAATTCACCAATACTTACAGATGTAGCTTTATTACCTGACTTATCAGATGAACAAAAAATACCTGTTGGGTTTAAGTGTGAGACTAAATGGATTGGATTTGATGGTGATGTAGAAGTTCCAAAAACACTAACTATGGATGGAAAACGTTTATGGATAGGGGAATACATTTATTAGGCTTACAAAACACTTGAATGTATATTTAAAGTATGAAAAATAAAGACATATTAACAGTGTTTGTTGAGCGAATGGCAAAACTTGGAATTGAAGTTAAGTTATGTGGAAACTATCCTTGGATATATCTTGAAGAAATTAATGGTAAACGAGTTAAGAAAGAAGACTATTACTTAGGTAATCATGGTTTTACAATTGCTTGGAATAGAAAACCAATAGAAATAACTGATATCAGTAGAACAATTACATTAATAAGAAAATATAAATAATATTAGGCTTACAAGACATTTGAACGTATATTTAAAGCATAAAAGAAATAAATATTAACTTAAAACCAAAACACACAACTATGGAAACAAAAGGTAAAAGAGGTCGTCCACGTCTAAGTAGACTAGAACCAGAATTCGAACACATTGAAATTGACTTTAGTCAAATCACTAAATTAAGTAAACTAGACATCGACCCTCGAATGATGGAACAGATGGAAAGTGGAACAGTACTTGATTCACTTATATCACACGAAAAAGGTATCCCTGCAGCAACAAACATCATGGTGATAGGAGATCCGGGTGTAGGTAAAACAACTGTATTACTAGATTTACTAGCTGCTACGCAACGTAAAAATCCAGGTAAAAAATGTCTATTCATCTCAGGTGAAATGGGTAAAAAACAAATGTTCAAGTATACACAACGTTTTCCTCAATTTGGTACAATCGAAACAATGTTTGTTTCTGACTATACAAATCACAATACAAAAGACGTTATTGAACAGTTACTTACAATTGGTTGGGATATAATTTTGATTGATAGTATAGCTGAGATTATTGAAGGTGTACGTGACGATAACGGATGGGATAGAAAAACAGCGGAATCATGGTTAGTAGATATTTGTGTTCAAAACAACAAAGGATGGAATACAAATAACTGTTACAGTACATTCCTATTAATTCAACAAGTAACTAAATCAGGAGTGTTTGTAGGTAGTAATAAATTAAAACACTTAGTAGACGCAGCAGCTGAAATACGTAGAGAGAGTGTATCACAAGGAGAAGGAACGTATATAGAATTCACCAAAAACAGAAATGGTAGTGTAAATGAAAAATTGTATTTTCAATTGACAGGAACACAAATCGTATATAGCAATATTAAAGCGAAAGAGGAAGAAGAAGTTGATGAAGAAGCATAGTTGTGTGTGTGTTGGAGTGACTCGAAAGAGTTGCTCCTTCTTTTATTAGGCTTACACAACCTTAAAACGTATATTTAAAGTATGAAAAGCAAAGAAGAAATAGAACAGATGGCTGAAAAAGAATGTGTTTGCGATACAAAAGATTGTGTCCATAAGAAATCTTATATCAAAGGCTACACTCAATGCCAAGAAGATATGGCTGATGTAATATTAGATGAATTAGAAAAGTACACCCTTGAGTACGAAAATGATATGGCTGAAAAGAAACTTGATGTAGATGATATCAATGAAATGGCTTTAGATTATATCATAAACAATGGTGGTTTACCTGACTCAGTTGAAGCTCTTCAATATTGCTTACATAAATTCTATGAACAAATAAACAAACAAGATTAAATGAATAAATTTAAAGTAGGAGACAAAGCAGTAGCATTAGTAGGACAAGTACACCCCAACGCTCAACCACGAACCAAAGGTAAAATATATGATGTAATAGATATTATGTTTTGCTCAGGAGATGGACATCAAATGATTAATGTAGGTTACAGTTCAAAACATAAAGAACTGATATGCACTTGTGGTAGAAAACATCCCACCAATGGATTGATGTGGACAGATTCGAAGCATTTTGCCAAAGTAGATGACGTAGAAGAAGCATTAGAAGAAGCAGTAGCAACTGAAGATTACGAGTTAGCAGTGATGTTAAGAGATATAAATAAATAGTATTAGGCTTACAAAACTTTCAAACGTATATTTAAACAACCAATTAAAAAAACACAACTATGGAATTAAATTCAAATGAAGTAGCGCAGATTGTAGAAATGTTACAACACGCTGATGGTGAAGACTTACAAGATATTCTTAATCAGTTAGGAATGTCAGAGCAATTATGTAAACAATTAATGATGTGTGAGCCAATAGCCAACATAAAATACATCTACGAAGATCGTCTTGACTTAGAAGAACAACTAAGAAGAAAAGATTATTGGATATTTGAAAGTTGTTAGGCTTACAAGGTAAATAAATGTATATTTAATTAAATTAAAAAATAAAGGTTATGACACTACAACAACTAAAAGATGCTATCATCAAAGATGAAGCACAATTCATTGAAGATTTATTTCACGATGAAACATTATCACAAGAAGAATATACAGAACGAGTTAATGAGATGATGGACGAAGTAAATTCATGTCAATCACCTGATGAGTTAGTTTATTATTACATGGAACAAGGCGCATCAGAAAAAGATGCTAATAGACAATTATATTATTACTTAATAAAAGATTAGGATTACATAGTTTATTAACGTATATTTAAATAATTAAAAAATAAATAATATAAACAATTAAAAAAACACAACCATGACAAACTTAAATCAATTACAATCGGAATTAGCAGCATTAACAGAACGTGTTAACAGCGCAATGGCAGTAACAGAAGGTTTAATCACATTAACACGTGAACAGTTAATGGAGATTTTGAATAAAGTACAACAACAAACAAAGGAATACATCGATACAGAAATAGATGATGTAAAACTTGACGAAGATGATTTCATTTACTTAGATTTAAACGGACGTGAAATTGATTTAAACTTTAATCAGGACAGTTTAATAAATACTATTAAAGATAACATAAATGGACCTGAAGAAATTACTGACGATGAATTAGATGAATTATTAGATAACATTAAAGAAGCATAGTTGTGTGTGTAGGTAGGAGTTAGCTGTTAAAAGCGCTCCTACTTTTTTATTAGGATTACAAAATCAATTAATGTATATTTAATTAACTTAAAAAATAAAGGTTATGACAAAAGAATATCAAAAAATACTAGTAGATTCACTACAAACACAACTCGACAGAACAGATCAAATGTGGAAAGAAGGTCAAAGTCCTGCTTACATAGTGGGATTTCTACAGGGTGTAATTAAAGCGACAATAGCTGAGTTAGATACTAATGATATTAGGCCTACAAAGTAAATTAATGTATATTTAAACAACTTAAAAAGCAAAAACATGACACTAACTGAAGACATGAGAGCTGTGATTGTACGATTACAAAAAACAGCAGTGGACACAAACCGAGTTTCACCTAACTTTGTTAATGAATTAGCCAACAAAATGGGACGTGAACTAACAAGTGAGCAAGTAGTTTACATATCAGACCATATAGAATTTATTGTTAGGCCTATAAAGTAAATTAATGTATATTTAAGTAATTAAAAAATTAATTAAACAATTAAAAATAAATAAGACATGAAAAAACGGGTTTACACAATGTGTAGTTTTGAAGGTGACTTTATTGAACTAGTAATTTTAGAAGATGATGAGGTTATTAATGAAGATTACTCATCCGGAGAAAAATGGGGTGGTTATCCAACAGTGACTTATCGTGATTTAGATGGAAATGAGGATACATTTAATTTTTTAGAAGTAGTAGAAGTAGATTAGGCCTCCACAACACACTAATGTATATTTAAGTAATTAAAAGATATATTAACAACTAAAAACACACAACATGAGCAAGCTAGGATTCAAATTTTCTTGGGAAACAGAGGACACGATAGAAAGCAACATACATACAAATGTATCAGAACAAATCATAACAAATCATATCTTAGAACTAAACAACAAAATACAAGGGTGTGAGGAATACATCGTATCAAACGAATTCACAACACTTTCATCAAGGGAAAAACTACAAGTATTAGATACGTATCAGTTCTATATCAAAACATTTATATTGTTTGATGGTGAAGAAGTAGTAAGTGATATATGTGATTAGGACTACAAAGTTTTACATTGTATATTTAACTTATAAAAGAAATATAAAACACACACTATGAAAAAGGCAAAAAACAACAGGCAAGTACTAAATGCAGCAATTAAGAACTTAAGCGATATAGATTTAGTTATATTACGTGAACGTATCTTAACAGTAACAGAACAAGTAATAAATAATAAGGAAGAATTAATGGAAACGATGCAAAATAGCATCATACATCCAAGTGTATACATAGGTGCTTGTGAACGAATATATAGCGAAATAGAATTCAAGTAATGTGATAAACCACTACGTTGGAATCCCAATTAGAATGTAACAAGTAAATGTTTATGTGAGGAACGGGATTGTAGTGGTGTGTTGTGAGAGTTTGTGGTAGGTAACCCTCCCGTTCCGCTCCCTCCCGCCCCTCCTCGTCGACAAAGTATATACCTTTCCACTGTGCTTCCCCAATCCTCCCACGTATATTCACATAAAAACGCGCAAAATATGAAAACTACACACACATACTCAGTAGATTTATCGATTCGAATCGATGCAAAGCTCAATCAAATGGTACTTATTAATCAACATTCCATTAATTTACTGAATGAAGGTAAAACACAAGAACAGATTCAGGTATGGTGCTCTTTGTTTGATGACTTAGAAGCAGAAGTAGAATCATTAATTTTAATAAAAGAATGCCTTTACTCTTAGTTTGGCTTCCCAACCCCCAATTCGTATATTTAATCAAATTTAAAAACCCACAACCATGAAAGTAGAAAAATCCACCCCAACATTCCAGCCCATTTCGTTTCAAATCACAATTGAGTCTCAGGAAGAATTAGAGGCAATGCAAAGAATGTGCCGTCTTAACGTTTCTATTCCAGAACAACTGTCGAATGAAAATCACCAACTAGTAGTATACGACTTTTTAAACGCAATTAACAGTCAAATTTAATAGGCTTCCACCACATTTTAATGTATATTTAATCAACTTAAAAAACACAACCATGAAAATAGAAGCAATTCCTATCGACACTTTCCAACCATTTGCTATCCAACTTACAGTTGAGTCTAAGCAAGAATTAGATCTTTTAATAGAAGTATGTAGGTTCAATCAATCCATCCCTGAAATGGTATCGGAAGATCCAAGTTCCCAACAAATAGTTGTTGAATTTTTAGATGTATTACGAGCTGAATTATTTAGAAAATTATGATGAAATTAGAGCTAATAGAAGAAATCAAATTCATTTGGGGTAACGGCGTAGTAGAGGAAATGGCCATAGCCATCTGCCTTAACTAGTCCAGTTGTTTAAAACAGTATTTGAATTGAATAAACATAGTCAGGTGGCGGAATGGTAGACGCTAGAGCTGGAGTTAGGTCACACGTTTTCGGGTTCGAGTCCCGGTAATTGGGCCAGCTAGGAGAGCCGTAGACCATACAGGTTCGAATCCTGTCCTGACTACAATTGCCCGGGTGGTGGAACGGCAGACACGCTGGTCTTAGGAACCAGTTTTTGAGGGTTCGAATCCCTCCTTGGGTACTTTTTGAAGGGAATGGCGAATAGCTGTTCCTTTTTTGTATGTATTGCCGACCACAAAGGGATCTTCACAGTAAGACAACGGAAAACAAATGCACAGTCAGGATTGCTTCCAACCTAAAATTTGGTCACGTTGAAATTTTATCGTACATTAATAGAGCTGGATACACGTCCGGCCATTTTAGGCTTATGAAACAATGTAATAAATGTGGTGAGGTTAAGGTATTAACTGATTATCATAAAAATAATAAATCCAAGGATAAATTAAGTTCTCACTGTAAATCATGTGAGAAAAAATATAAAAAAATATATAATCAAAATAATAAGGAGTCTAGGAGAAAATACCGCAACAATAAACGTCTTAATAATCCCCAATACAGATTGTTGTGTAATTTTCGCTCCCGCCTCTACGAGATTTTAGGTGGTGGTCGCTCCGAACGCACGCAGGAAATTCTAGGATGCTCATTGGAGGAACTCAAACTCCATCTAGAGTCTCAATTCCAACCATGGATGACATGGGAAAATATGGGTGGGAGGTCAGTCTCCACTCCAAATACTACCTGGGATGTAGATCACATCATCCCTTTATCCAGCGGCCAGACGGAGGAAGATGTATATCGCCTAAGTCATTATACAAATCTCCAACCCTTATGCTCGTACCACAATAGATTTGTCAAGCGAGATAGTCTCTAAAAGTCCCGCTCCCTCCACCCAGATCTCCAGCCAAAGGTCCATCCCCCGTCCGGAGATCAGATTCCCTCACACGAGATCCCAGGCTCTCTACCGTATAAATTTTTGGGATCACGGGATCAATTTAACTAGTGGGCTGAGAAAGAAGGATGTCTGCCTGGATGTCCATCCTTCCTCAATCTATGGAACCACTTTCCACACGTACACAGGCTTTTTGTCCGGGGCTCAAGAGTCCCAACAGACTCTCCAGCCGGAGGTCCAGGCCCTCGTCCGGAGGTCAGGAGAATGTTTGCCCGTCGACAGGATCTCTGTCCATGGACTAAATCCTCCATCCTGAGGCTAAATCCTCAATCAACCACTTGTTTGGATTACTAAATATAGCTTCGTACATTTAATAAACTTAAAAACATAAACTATGGAACAACAATTGATTAAAAAGATTACAGGTGGATTATTTGGAATGAAGATCGGAACCAAAGAACCTAGAGAAGTGGCTGTGTTATTGAATAAATTAAAGCCCATCAATCCAATGATGTATGAGGATTTATTCAACAAGTATAAAGATTTAGTGGTTAAGACGAATTAGGCTTACACAACACCCAAACGTATATTTAACTCAATTAATAATTAAAAACAACTAAAAAAATAAAGGTTATGAAAAAGACAGAAAAAACAATCGAAACTACAGTAGTAGAAACAGTAGCAACAGTTAAAGGTCGTAAAATTAATCCTGAAAGCGCTCGTCAAAAGCGATTAGCAGAAAGAGCAGCTAAAGGTACAGTAATTAAAGGTCGTCCTGTAAAAGCAGAAAGTGCTAGACAAAAACGATTAGCAGAATTAAGTGCTAAACGTGAGTCAGGTGAGTTAAAAAAAGGTCGTCCTGTGAGTGGAGAAAGTGCTCGTCAGAAGAGAATTGCTGAGCGTGAGATGAAGGCTCAAGCAGGTACATTGAAGAAAGGTCGTCCTGCAAAAGTAAAAGAAGTAAGTGATGTAGTAGAGTTAGAAAAAGGTGAAGTTGTAGAAGCTGAAGTAATTGAAGAAGTAAAAGCGCCTGTTAAAAAGGCTAGTAAAAAGAAATAGTGTTGTTTGTTTAAAAGGGAGTCTAGCGAATGCTAGGCTTCCTATGTCCTTAAACGTATATTCAGTTCAACCAATTAAAAGCAATAAACATGAGTAAATTAAAATTCAGCGACGGTGAAGAGTTCGATTTAAGTGGTCCATTGAGAGTGGAGCTTAGATATGATGGCTATTATGTGTTAGGGGAAAATATAATGATTGCTGTAGACACCTCAGAGCAAGGTGAGAAGGTAATAGCCGATAAAATAGCAGGTAAAAGATATTACAACATAAATAGAAAATAACATGAAAACACTAATCATACACCCAGATGATCGCTCAACGGATTTCCTAAAGGCAATATACCAGAATATAGAGCACGATCAAGTAGTAGCCTTCCACGTGAGTAGAACCGACCTACACGCCCTG
>Ga0209353_10000495_pt1 | contig 23955 bp, 26 predicted proteins | sample LauGreSpBDMM15SD_2_FD_187561 | JGI IMG/M metagenome (GOLD analysis project Ga0209353, IMG submission 187561) | Freshwater lake microbial communities from Lake Michigan, USA - Sp13.BD.MM15.SD (SPAdes) (version 2) | ecosystem: Environmental > Aquatic > Freshwater > Lake | place: Lake Michigan...
AGTTGAGTTGTTCACAGTGTTTCCACCTTCACATCGTTCACTGAACGAGACGAATCAATCAGTTCGCCAATGTTTGAGCCATTTTGTGCCCATGCGGCCCAAACAGTTCCTCGGGTCACTGATTCATCAGCAATAATCGGCATCACGATTGATGTGCGATCGTTTGAAACCTTGACCTGTGCGCCAACTGCCGCACCGAGTCGATCGAGGTCGAGCGGATGCATGTGCAAAGACGAACCTGGTGCCAACGGAGCCAACGACGCTGAATGTGCAACATTGCTTCCGTTGTCGTACAACTTGCGGCTGACTACTAAGCGATAACCAAAGCCAGGCCGATCGGGCACAGTTGGCGCTGACCCTGCCGAAACGTTTCCGGACGAACGACGCAACAAGACTCCGTCTGGGTTGATCGCAAGCGCGGCACGTGTTGCATCGCCGAATGCGGCAACTTTGCTCACTAACTGTTGGTGAACTTCTTGAACTGAACCAACACCCAAGTCATGACCCAAGTAATCGGCGAGTTCAAGAGCAATCATCCAATCGGGGCGAGCGGTGCCGTGAACATTGACCTTGCGATTGAGTTGTGTCACTCGTCCTTCAAGGTTTGTTGTGGTTCCGTCTTTTTCACCAAAGGCTGCGGCTGGCAACAACACGTCGGCGCGCTGCGAAGAAGACGATGCAAAAGTATCAATCGCAATAACGTGCTGAACTGCAGCCATTGCTTGCCGAGCAAGTTCGGTATCACGAACGTCAGCAATCGGATCTGCACCAAGAAGAATCAAACAGTTGATCTTTCCAGCTACTGCTGAACGCAAGATTGATGTCGTTGATCCCGTCACCAAACCAGATTCGATAGCTCCACGCACATTGCCGCGGCGAATCACTGGCAATACGGTTGCATTGGGAGCTGCCGCCATGACTGCATCAAGAGCTGCCATCGTGAACGAATCGTCTTCAGCCAAGTTGGCGCGACCCACAACGACGACAACTGATCCTTTGGCCACCTGCGCAGCAATCGTTGCGTCAGCCAAAGTGCTAGCAACAACTGCAACCTGGTTACCTGGTTCGTATGCCACTGACTTCCATGCATAACGCGTGATGCCGGTCTGCTTAGGAGCGAATTCAATCAGTTTGCTGCGCTTCTTTTCAGATGCATCACGCAAACGCAAGTACAAAATGGGCAATTCTTCTTTGAGGTCTGGTGACAACAAGATAACTGTCGTTGCATTTGCTGCTTGATCAATAGTTGCCTGGTTGTATCCGAACACAGATGCCGGCAAACCATCGTCGAGTTGTGCATCGACGTTGGTGACGCCTAAGGCCTGTGCAAACAATGACCATGCATATGCGTCTTCGTTCGTCCCGCGAGCGCCACCAATAATTGCGACACTTTGTGCACCGTTGTCTTTAACGGCTTGCAAAATCAAGTTCGCTGCAGTTGACAATGCCGAACTCCATGACGTCGGCACCAATGCACCGTTGTGCTTGACCATTGGCTCAGTTAAGCGCTGATCATTCTTCACTGACTCAAAGTTGAATCGGCCCTTATCGCACAACCAACCATGGTTCACCGGATCGCTATCGACACCTTGATAGCGCAAGAGTTCATCTCGGCTTGACTCAACAGTGATACGACAACCAACTGAACAAGTCGTGCAGGTGCTCTCGTTCTTTTCAAGATCCCATGGACGAGCCTTGAATCGATAGGGCTGGGCAGTGAGTGCGCCCACTGGGCAAATCTGCACTGTGTTACCCGAGAAGTACGAACTAAATGGTTCGTCGGGGAAAGTCTGTACTTGAGTGTTGTTTCCTCGTGACGTGAAGTGGATCAATGCATCGCCAGCAACTTCATCGGCAAAACGCGTGCAACGGTCGCACAAGATGCAACGCTCACGGTCAAGCAAAACCAAATCGCTAATCGGGATTGGCTTTTCGTAGTGACGCTTCTCTTCGATATAACGACTTTCGCCAGGACCATGGCTAAACGCTTGATCTTGCAGCGGACATTCGCCACCCTTGTCGCACACTGGACAATCAAGTGGGTGATTCGCCAACAACAATTCGACGATGCCTTCTTGCGCGCGCTTCACCTGATCGGTCTCGGTGCGCACAATCTGACCTTCAGCGACTGGCGTCATGCAACTAACAACCATCATTGGTCCGCGAGGGCCTTCGACTTCAACCAAACACTGACGACACATGCCGACAGCACTCATACGTGGGTGGTAACAAAAACGCGGAATGTAATCGCCACTGCGATCGGCAGCAGCAATAATCAATTCGCCCTTACGAGCCGCAACGGGCTTTCCGTTGATTGACATCGTGATGGCATTGGGGTCAACCGGTGCCGCGTTTTCGATGTTGGGTTCAGTCGTGGTCATGACGCAGCTCCAACGGCGGTAACAGGGATCGTGTTGCGCTTGACGATCTTGGCTTCAAATTCTTCACGGAACAAAACAAGCGCCGAGTTCACTGGTGCGTATGCCGATGGTCCGACGAAGCAGATGGTGTTCATCTTGTACGGGAACGGCACTGCACTAATTCCCAACTTCGCATTTGATGCGTGCGGGAAATCGCCGGGACAAATTGAAGTTCCGACTTCGATGAGTTGATCAAGATCGGCCATCGTTCCCTTGCCGTCAACGACTCGGCTGAGAATTCGCTCAAGCCAAGTTCCGCCTTCGCGACACGGAGTGCACTTACCGCATGACTCGTGGGCATAGAAACGAGTCAAGGTAAGAGCAGCAGCCGGGATATCGGTGGTTTCGTCCATCACCATGACCGCACCAGATCCGAGCATCGAACCAGCGGCTCCAGCTTGTGGACCTTCGAAAGGAATATCGAGTTGATCTTCGGTGAACCACGGTGCCGAACCGCCACCAGGTACAAACGCCTTCAACTGGTTGCCGTTACGAATGCCACCACAGAATTCTTCTTTGTACAACAAGTCACGGAAGGTGGTGATTCCGTTAATGATTTCGTAGACACCGGGGCGATTGACATGACCGCTCACTGCGACCATGCGCGTACCTGGTGACGTCTTGGTTCCGATTGCTGTGTAGGCCTCGGCTCCATTGAGCATCAACCATGGCAAGTTCGCCAAAGTTTCAACGTTGTTCACAATGGTCGGTTGACCATACAAACCAATAGCAGCCGGGAAGTACGGAGGCTTGAGTCGTGGCATTCCGCGATTGCCTTCAAGACTTTCGATCAACGCAGTTTCTTCACCGACAACGTACGCACCAGCACCCCAGTGCAACACGATGTCAACGGAAAAGTTTGAGCCCAAAATGTTCTTGCCCACATATCCCGCGGCATATGCGTCATTCAAAGCTGTAGCGACACGCTCTTGTGCCAACGCCATTTCGCCACGGATGTACAAGAAACACTGCGACAGTCCGGCCGCGTAACACGCGATCAAACAACCTTCGATCAATTGGTGCGGGTCGCGCTCCATAAGCAAACGGTCTTTATACGTACCGGGTTCGCTCTCGTCGCCATTAACGACTAAATAACGCGGGTACACACCTTGTGGTGTGAGTCCCCACTTTGTGCCAGCGGGGAAACCGGCTCCGCCGCGACCAAGCACGGTTGCACTCTTGACTTCATCGTGCACTTCGTTGGCGGCTCGACCAAGCGCTGCGCGCAAACCTTTGTACCCATCGGTCGCGAGATAACGCTGCAATGTGTACGAGTCTTCAAATTCAAATCGTGATGTCACGATCTTTGGACGATCTCCGGCAATAAAGCCAGGAGCGTGGGCGTATGTTCCGCTCATAGCGCAGCCTTCCCATCGAGCCATGCCGGCGCTTCAGTCACTGATTCGGGAGGTACTGCTCCAACACCACGATCAGCAGGAATGTGCTGGCGAACTTTGGCAACTGTTCCGTGATCAGGAATTTCGGCGGTCAACCGACCAGCAGCCAAGTCGTCGATCAATGAATCAAAACTTTCGGGCGTCACGCGGAAGCGATAGCGATAGTTCACTTGCAAACACGGGGCTTCAGTGCATGCAGCCTGACATTCGGCATGTTCAAGAGTGAACATTCCGTCGCTGGTTGTTCCTCCGGCCTTGACACCAAGTTTGTGTTCGGCATGATGCATGAGTTCTTCAGAGCCCATCAATGCACACGACATCGTTCCGCAAATGTTGACGAGGTATTTGCCAACTGGTTCAAACTTAAACATTTCGTAGAACGATGCAGTTCCGTACACTTCAGCCGATGTTGCACCAACGAGTTCGCCAATGTGAACCATTGCGTCATTGGTGACATAGCCATCTTGCTGTTGCGCGAGGTGCAACAGCGGGATCATTGCTGAGCGCGGTCGTGGATAACGACCGATGATCTCTTTAGCAAGACGGACATTGTCTTCTGTTAAGCGGGCCATCAGCGATCGACCTCTCCTAGAACCGGGTCAATAGACGAAATCACTGCAACCGCGTCGGCCACTAAACCACCGCGCATCATGTGCGGCAAGGCCTGAATGTTGACGAAACTAGGGGCACGCATGTGAATGCGATATGGCTTCGGGCCACCGTCACTCACGATGTAACAGCCGATTTCGCCACGTGGACTTTCAATTGCGGCGTACACCTCGCCCTCAGGAACTTTGAAACCCTCGGTGAAAATCTTGAAGTGGTGAATCAAAGCTTCCATTGATTCATCAATGCGGGCACGCGGCGGGGGCGTGACCTTCTTATTTTGAATGCGGTAGTCGCCAAGCGGCATGGCATCAAGAACTTGGTGCACAATGCGGATCGATTCACGAATTTCGTTGATGCGAATCGCGTAACGATCGAATGCATCACCGTATGAACCGACAATGACGTCAAATTCAACTTTGTCGTAATGCAAATACGGCTGATCACGACGCAAGTCCCAAGCAACACCAGTTGAACGCAAAATCGGTCCGCTCGTTCCGAGGGCTAAAGCCTCATCGGCAGTAATGACACCAACACCTTGCAAACGCTCGCGCCAAATGGGCTGATCAGTCATCAAGATGTCGTACTCGGCCAAACGGACAGGCAGCATTTCAAGAATCGTGAGAACATCATCACGCCAACCTGCTGGCAGGTCCGCGGCAACTCCACCAGGACGGATGAAGTTGTGATTCATTCGGAGGCCCGTGACTTTTTGGAAGAAGCGCAATACTTCTTCACGTTCGCGCCATCCGTACAACATCATCGATACTGCACCGAGGTCCATGCCATTTGAGGCGAGGAACAACAAGTGACTGCTCATACGGTTGAGTTCAGACAACAACATGCGCATCCAAACGGCGCGTTCAGGAATGTCGTTTTCGATACCGAGCAGTTTTTCAACTGCCATTGAGAAGACCAGTTCGTTATTGAGCGGACTCAAGTAGTCCATGCGCGTGACATTGGTGCCACCTTGCATGTATGTGAGCTCTTCACCGGTCTTTTCCATACCGGTATGCAAGTAACCAATGATGGGCTTGCAGCGCAGAACTTTTTCACCTTGAAGTTCGAGCATGAGTCGCAAGACACCGTGAGTACTGGGGTGCTGCGGTCCCATGTTGATGATCATGGTTTGATCTTCATCGGCATCAGCGGGCATCTGTCCGAGCTTGGCAACTTCGGCTTCGCTCATGCGTAAGACCGAACCAACCTCGCGCAAAATTTCTTTCGCACTGATTTCACTACGAGGGCGCATTTCTTGCGCGCCTTCATTTGTTCTGAAGATGTTTTCAACCGATGTCATGAGTTTGACCCCTTGAATTGCACCGGAATGCGACCGATCGAATAATCCTTACGAAGCGGATGACCATCCCAATCTTCGGGCATCAAAATACGCGTGAGATCGGGGTGCCCGTCAAACGAAATGCCAAACATGTCAAAAACTTCTCGTTCCATGGCTTCGGTACCCGGCCACAAATCAAACAAAGATGCAAGCAACGGATCTGATTCAGGCACTTGCACCCGAACTCGAATTCGATCGCGCGTAGCAATGGCCGTCAGATTGACGACAACTTCAAATCGTTCCGCGTCAATGCCGTCGGGCAAGGTGCGCCCTGAATGAGTCAAATAATCGGTGGCAGTGAGATCGCTGCACATGACATAACCGCCATCAAGCAACTTTTTCATGAGCGCCACATACTGAGCACGGGTTGGGTGCACCACTGTTTGACCGCGTGAATCGCTCAGCGGACAACCATGCAATTGCGGTTGCGCTTCGGGGGTTGCCTCGACATCGCTCATGACGATGTTCCCAAGACTGAAGGACGACTGAGCAAGACGGGCACGGGCGAAGTTTGTGCGGGAATCTCGGTGATGTGAATGTTTGCGCCAGCGCCGCTCGTGGCACGACGTCGCATGATTTCGCCATCTTCAATTTTCTGGTGCAAAGTTTCGATGGCGTGAATCAAAGTTTCAGGTGTTGGTGGGCAGCCAGGCGCGTACACGTCGACAGGCACGATTTGGTCGACACCTTGAAGAATTGCGTAGTTGTTAAACATTCCACCACTTGATGCGCAGACGCCCATCGAGATCACCCATTTGGGTTCCATCATTTGGTCATAGACCTGACGCAATACGGGGGCCATCTTCTGGCTCACTCGACCAGCAACAATGATGATGTCTGCTTGACGCGGCGAGGCACGGAAAACTTCCATTCCGAAGCGCGCGATGTCGTAGTGCGGTCCACCGGTGCCCATCATTTCGATAGCACAGCAGGCCAATCCAAAAGTTGCACCCCAACTTGAACGACTACGTGACCACTTCACAAGATCTTCAATTCGACCAGTGATGAAGTTGTGTTCGAGACCACCAAGTCCATCGTCGAGTACGTTGCGAACTACACCCATATCGAATCCCCTACTTCTCAGGCAGCCTGGTCGTTATCGGTTCGGCCTTCAAGACCGACACGACGAATTGTCGATGTTGACGTGCGTGTTGCCGAAACTCCATCGACAAGTCGACGAGCCTTGGCAAGCGGACCCCAATCGAGGGCACCGCGAGCAACCACATAGACAAAAGCCAAAAAGAACACCACGCTGAAAGCCAACATTTCCCAAAACGCAAAAGCACCGAGCTCTGCTCGGTTCACTGCGTACGGATAAATGAAGATGATTTCGATGTCGAACATGATGAACAACATCGCCACGATGTAGAAGCTCACCGGGAAGCGTTCGGGTGGTTCGCGGGTTGGCACAATTCCGCATTCGTATGGTGCTTCTTTAGCTGACGATGGTCGACGAGGTGCCAACAATCGTGAGGCAACGAAACTCAAAGCACCGAACAAGATTCCGAGAACTGTGAGTGCGATAACCGGAAGGTACTGACCCATTCGTTATGCCTTCGCAGGAACAGACGAGCCCGACAGATGGACGGCTAGGAAGCGATCACGACGATGCAACATAAGGCAGCACAACAAGAAGATGATTCCTGAACCAATTGTGATGAACAGGGCCGGCTGACGCTTGCTCCCAAGATCACGAATCATCACCACGTACTGGTGAGGTTGGCTTTCATCGATGACTGGACGAGCCGGAGCACGACCCGGCTCTTCGCGTTGAGGCAACAACGGAGCAATTTCAACGACTGAATAGTGAGGCTTATGGAAGAACGCAATGAAGTCGACCGCATCGCCAAACTTCGGGTAGCGCTCGCCACCACGGTCGTACACCGCAACTGCTTCGTATTCACCAGCCGCATACATCTCTGCTTCAACCTGAATGATTTCGTCGGCTGCAGCAATGGCCTGACCACGACCTTGATCATCAGTCGGGAGCAATTCCCAATTTTCACTTTCAAGTGCACTTGCGGCCGACGCAGCAATTTCCACGTATGAGGCGTCATCGGCAACAGTGACCGGGCCATCAATGACGCCAGCTTCGTGTAACAACTTGCCGTCACGGACAATTGAGAAAGGGTCTGCGGGTTGCCACGAAGGCTGAGTACCGGTGAGTCCGATTCCGTAGGTCATCCAAATGACACCCATCATCAACATCCAGCCAAACAGGCCAGCCATTGCGACCAACAGACCCAAACGGATTCCGAGGTTGGTACCAAGTAGCAAGTAAACGCTGCCACAAAGTGCGACTGTTCCAATGATGACGGTCAGAAGTCCCCGAAGTTCGGGTTCCCATCCAATACTCAGAAGTGCGCTCATAGTTCGTTCCGTACGTAGTTCACGATTTGTTGGATCTGTTCATCGGTAAGAAGGTCTCCGAACCCAGGCATACGCCCAGAGCCTTGACCCTGCACTCCGTATTTGGCGCCAAATTTCGAACCAGCCTTGATGAAGTTGATCATCTCTTCTTCAGTTGCGAAGTGTGAATTGGTTGCGCCACCGGTGAGGTTCCATCCGTATGCACCCGATCCAGTTTGACCAGGTTCGCCCCAGCTCCAGCCGGGAGTGTGGCAACGTGCGCAACTGTAGGCACCCGAACTGAGTTCAAGATTGAACAACGCTTCACCAATTGAACCGTAGGTTCCATCATCGACTGACTTTTGCGCAGCAGCTTGAATCTTCTCTTGTTCGGTCATGGGCAAGTGACCGCCCGCGCAGTTCAACGGATTGGCATCGGCAACGATGCAATCTTCACGCGGAATCTGAATGCTCTTGAGGTATGCCAGCAACGTGTCAATTTGTTGTGCATTCAAAGGTCCGCCGCCTTCAATTCCCCACGGTGACATTGGAGAGAACGGGCGACCGTACTGCAGAATAAAACGGACTTCACTTTCATCAAACTTGTAAAACACCGTGTTAATCGCTGGCGCTTTCCAAATCACTGGTTTGACTTCTCCAGTTTTTGAATCGGTGACGGTATACGGAGCGGCACCACCGGCGCCGTTCATTCCACCGTGGCAACCTGCACAGTTGAATCCACCTTCGGCGGTCGGAGCAAAAAGTCCCGAACCCCACGAGATGAAACGGTTGGCCTGACCCTCAATGGTGTTGGCTTGACGGCTTGGCTCGGCTAACCAGTAAGCCGGAAGACCAATAGTGACCGTCGCAAGCATCAGGACTCCGAGCAACTGCATGCGCTGAAGACGGCGACCTTCAAGTTCTTCGTCGTCGTAGTAGGGCTTGCGGTTGGCAGCGAGTTCGATTTCTGAACCGATCTCGGCTTTGCCGGCCGAGCGATTCATCACGGCATAGACAATCCAGCCGACCACGAAGGTCAGCGAAATCACGACAGCAATGGTGTTAGAAGCTGATGCGGCAATCATGATCAGTGCTTTTCTCCTCCACCGACGCAGTGTGGACCTTCGGCTTCCTGACCGGTTGTATTGGTCCCAATTGCTGGACCGTTAAACACTGTTCCGGTGTCGACGATGACGTTGCCATTTGAAATAGTGACTCCGAAGCGATCCATTCCGCGCGGTGCGGGACCAGCTTTCTTCTCACCGACACGGTCATACTGCGATCCGTGACATGGGCATTCAAACCACTGTGAACTCTTGCATTCAGGTACACGACAGCCGAGGTGTGGGCACTTCTGGTACAACGCCACGACTCCGACTTCCATACCAGCAAGCACTGGACCCTGCTTAGCAAAGGCCGCTCGTGCCTTTGGCAAAGCGTCAGTCGGATACGCAGTCAACCACGTACGCGCTTCTGGCTTGTACACGAAACCCTTGTCGCTACGAATCTGCGTCACTAAATCTTCGAGACGACCAATGTTGACTTTTGAACCGAAGCCTCCACTCGCGCGGGGCCACAAGAACGCGATGCATGCCACACCAAAGGTCGCAATACTCGTTGTCATCAATGTGACAGCTGCACGATTAAAAAACTGGCGTCGCGACACATCAACTGCGTCTTGATCGGGGGCCTGCCATGCAACGGGTGCAACTTCGGTGGCCTTGGCAAGTTCGGTTGAACGAGTCGCCACTTCTGTTGATTCGTAGGCAGCGCCAGTCGGACCTGCACCAGATTCGGCCTTGATGGATTTGTCGCGCTTCACGGTTTCGCGTGACAACGCGCCAGCGCCGCGAACGTCGGAACGACGCGCCGACGTCACAAGGACGACAGCGGCCAATACGACGATGACTGCGATGGCAATGATGATTGTTGCTAGGGGTGTCATAAAAGTTCGATCCTCACAACTCGAAGAAGAGGCCGTCACGCCATGGGAAGACGAAGTTGAATCCGGGACCACGGAAGAATGAACCGATCATCACGAGCACGGCCCAGAACATGAGGTGCACGGTCATGATTGAAGTTGCAAACTTGCGATCTTCTGGTTTGTTCGATGGGTTCTTGTCGATGTACGGAGCAAGAATCAACGCGAACAACGCAATACCCGGAACTGTTACACCAGCGACCATGGGGTGGAACATGGTGAGCAATTCCTGCAAGCCGAGGAAGTACCAAGGAGCTTTTGATGGGTTCGGGGTTTGGTTGGGGTTAGCCAACTGCAACAACGGTGCGTTGACGAAAATCGAGAAGAAGAACAAGAACGCAGTACAAGCCAAAGCCGCAACAAATTCGGCAGCCAACAAGTGTGGCCACGTATGAACTTTGTCGACGGGTGTCGCTTTAACGTCTTGAATTGATCCGGACTTAACAACGGTCAACAAACGCTGTGTATGTCCGCCAGGACCTGCGCCGACAGGAATGCCACCGGCTGACGGAGCCGCTGCAACGAGTGCACCAACTTTTTCGGCAACTGCAACTGCGCCAGCATCGCCATCAACTTTGGCTTTTGCTGCTTTGCTGCGCTCAAGAAGGTGTGCAGGAATGCGCGGGTCAGCGGCTGGGGCGTCGCTTGAAGCTGCCGCAGCAGCACCGGCTTCAGCAGCAGACTTATCGCGAGCAGCTTGTGCTCGCTTCAAGAGGTGTTCGGGGATTTCAGTCATGTTGAGTCAAGTCCTTTCAAGCACCGGTCACAAAGGACCTGAGATGCCGCCGTCCTTACGGACACGCCAGAAGTGGATAGCCATGAAGATCACGATGACGAAAGGAAGCATGAGCACGTGCAGCACGTACCAACGCAACAAGGTTTCTGAACCAATTTCGACACCACCAAGCAACACGAAACGCACTTGCGAACCAAACACTGGCGTGTAGCCCATCATGTTTGTTCCTACCGCTACGGCCCACATGGACAACTGGTCCCATGGCAACAAGTAACCGGTGAACGAAAGCAACAAAGTCAGGGTCAACAACACAACACCGATGACCCAGTTGAATTCGCGCGGAGCCTTGTATGCGCCGTGATAGAAAACGCGAGCCATGTGCAAGAACACTGTGAGCACCATCAAGTGCGCGCCCCATCGATGCATATTTCTCACAAGTAATCCGAACGCCACCGATGTCTGAAGACTGCTGATGTCATTCCATGCAGCAGTGGCTTCGGGTCGGTAGAAGAACATCAAGAAGATGCCAGTCACGGTCAACAAAATAAAGAGGAAGAAACTTAAGCCACCGAGACACAAGGTGTAACTGACCTTGACGGCATGACGCTTCACCTTCACTGGGTGCAAGTGATAGAGCACCGAGTTCATAATCACGTACGAACGGTTACGCGGACTGTCTGAGTAGCCCTTACGGAAAATAGAACCAGGACGGAAGATTGAGTTCCAGGCTTGACTGCCTTGAACACCATCTACCGTTTTGTTCAGCCGCTCTTTTGCGGTGGGTCGGGGATCTTCGATGACCTTAGCCATGTGCTTGTTCTCCTAGAAACGCATTCCGTAGGCGTAGCCGTGGTTAGCGGTACGGGTATGAGTGTCACCGGTTGCAAGTGCTGCACCGGCCTTGCCGAGAATGATGACGCCGGTCGGACACCGATCAACGCACAGTGCGCAACGAGTGCACACATCATCATCAATAATAAAAAGAACATTGTCGTTGGGGTCAATTCCTGGACGCTCGGTTCCTGTGGCTTCCACCACAGCATCGGGCGTCACCATGTGAATGCACTTCCAGGGACAAATATCGACGCAACCCTCACACATGATGCATTCGGATTGATCGATATGAATGAACTGCTTGGGCTTCACCGCCTTAGTGAGATAGTCCGCGTCTACCTCAACCAGTTGGTACTGGTCGGTGAACGGCATCATCGGCGGATTGGCGTCGGTACGGGCCATAAGTTATGCCTTTTTCACCAAAGGACGACCGTAAGTCGATTGCTCAACTTCGGTTGACTTCTTTGTTCCACGCTTTTGCCACCAAATCCAGGTGTAAATCTGCACTCCCAAGAGAATGCCATAAATTCCGGTAACGAGGATGTCGCCGATCTGCAAGTAGTTGATGTCAAAGGGAAAACTGCCGCCTTTGGCTTGCGACTTGAAAATTGAACCAGGTCCGAGGAAGGGCTTATCGGAGCTCCAGCCGAGTTCGTTTTGAACATGCACGAGCCACTGGTGCGGAAGAACTCCGTACGCAATGAACATCACGAAGAATGCATACACCGAACCAATCATCGCTTCGCCCCAGGACACTGGTGTGCCGATCGGACGCCGTTTGCCGTACACAAAAATCAGACCAGTCAAAATGACGGTCAATACCAAGGAGAATAGGAAGGCCTGATTCATTCCCGGCCATTTCAGAATGTCTATCGCCAGCATGCAGCCGGTCATCCCTTCTATGCCCTGTAACGAGGTCGATACACGGTCGTTGCACGTATTGGTTGGTTGGTATGTGGAGGTTTTAAAACTTTTTCAATTCAGTTCTGAAAGCTTGCGCCACCAGGACCACCTTGAACCTTAGTCGCCAATGGTCACGCGCGACCCAACTCCTTGAAGTTGGGCCGTACAAACTTTCCTGACGGCCAGTGACTACTAAGGAGTCACTAAGTAGTGGTCTATCAGCACACCCACCCCGTTGAGCATGGTTGTGCGCAAGTTCACGGTACTGAAATTGGCCGATGCGTGACGAGTTTCCGGAGAGAAAAACACGAGGAATTCCGTCCTGGGGTCGCTCGCCCTCTAGTGTTCTTACCCAAGGCAGTCACCATTCGGTGCCTGTCAACTATTTGTCGTGCCCCACGCCCGAAAGGACTGGCCTGTGACCGAGATTCCCGAGCATCTACTGAAGCGATCCCGCGAGCGTAAAGCAGCGGGTGGAGACGCATCTTCTACGGAGACTTCTGCGTCGACACCAGCAACTACTAGCGCAGCTCCAGTGGCCAAAGTTGTTGCAGAAACTCCCGTAAAAGCTGCAGTTTCACAGCCAGATCCGGCCTATATCAAGGCTGCCAAGACTCGCGGTCGCATCCCGTCGTGGGCGATGGCCACTTTGGCTCTCATGCCCATTTTCTTATTCATGTATGTCCGTGGATTGCAGCCCCAAAAAGCTGAAGCCAGTGGTCCGATTGCCCTCGGCATCGAAAACTATGGTGCGTGCGCAAGTTGCCACGGAGCCGACGGATCAGGTGGAGCCGGTCGAGTCTTGAAAGACGGCGAGTCCCTCAAGACTTTCCCGCATATCGAAGACATGCTGAATTGGGTCTACGCCGGAACCGAGGCCTACGAGGCTGCGGGCGTGGCGACCTATGGTGACCCCAACCGTGAAGGCGGAGCCCACGCTCCTCGTTCATACAACGGCAGTGCGATGCCCGCCCAGGGTGCCATGGCCGGCGGTGGTCTCACTGAATACGAGATTCTCGGACTGGTTTGCCATATTCGTTATGACATTTCAGGTGCTGACAAGGATGGCGAATGGGCTGCCGAGTACGAGAAGTGGTGTGCGGCCGAGAGTGAGATCTTCTTGGGTCTTGAAGACGGGTCCATCACCTTTGACAGTCCTGAACTGGGCGTTGGTACAGCACCCCGTCTCGGAACGGCTGCTGACGCCGAAATCATGACCGAAGGCTGATCGCTTGAAGCGGTGGTCGAACCACCACCGCACCCCGACAACCCACTTGAAATCATGAACATGACACCATGAACAATCACCACGACGTTCTGGTCATTGGCGCCGGACCTGCGGGTGCCGCGGCCGGATACTGGCTCGCCAAAGAGGGCCTTGATGTCGTGATGATTGACAAAAGGGTCTTCCCTCGGGATAAGACGTGTGGCGATGGTCTGACTCCGCGGGCAGTCAAACAAATCAACGACATGGGACTCGGCGATCAGTTGTCGCAGTTCCATCGCTACGACGGACTGCGCGCGACTGGACACGGTAAAGCACTTGAACTGCACTGGCCGACCCATCCGATTTACCCACAACATGGTTACGTCGTACGTCGTCGCGAACTCGACACCATGGTTGCGCATAACGCTGTAGCTGCCGGTGCAACATTGCTTGAAGGTCACGAAGCACTTGCACCCGTTCTAGAACGCGGATTTGTTCGCGGCGCAACTGTTCAAGCACAAAATTCAGAAACTCCCTTTGATCTCACCGCGCGCTATGTGATTGTTGCTGATGGCGCGAACAGTCGATTCGGTCGCGCTCTCGGAACCTTCCGAACTAAAGAGTGGCCCTACGGAATCGCTATCCGTTCATATTGGGAAACACCACGACACGCCGAACCATGGATCGAGTCAGCGCTTGAAGTGAAAGATCGTCAAGGCAATCCGATGCCTGGCTACGGATGGATCTTTCCGGTTGGTGATGGCACCGTCAACATCGGTGTTGGTTTGTTATCAACGTTCCGCGATTTCAAGAGTGTCAACACCACGCACTTACTCGATGAATACGCGCATCTGATCGCCGATCGCTGGGAAATCAATCCCGAACAACCAACTGGTAAAGCAACATCAGGTCGAATCCCCATGGGCGGATCGGTTGGACCAAAATCGGGCCCAACATATCTCGTTGTCGGTGACGCCGCTGGCAGTGTGAATCCATTCAACGGTGAAGGCATCGACTACGCCTATGAGACCGCTCGCATGGCAGCACAAGTTTTAACTGAAGCAATTCGTAACAACGATCCCACTGCATTGCAGCGCTATCAAACTCTCATTGACGATGAGTTCGGTCAGTACTTCAAAGTGGCGCGTTTATTTGCCCGCATTATTGGTCAACCAGCGATCATGCGTGAGTTATCCCGCGTCGGAATGAGTAACCGCACACTCATGGAATGGGTAGTGCGCATCATGTCCAACTTGTTGCGCCCCGACGAAATTGGTCCGGCAGAAGCTGCATACAAAGCAGCAGCAGCAATTGTGCGACTTGCTCCAAATGCTTAGTTAGCCAGCGAATTAATCAGTATTTATTGACCAATACAACGCACCGCAGAAACCTGAGATTGCTCAAGGTCAATAATGGTGACGTGACGATCGGCGAACTTTTGCACGAACGCGGTGAGATTTGGTGTTTCTTCTTTACAGCGCCGAACAACTTTGTCGAGTAAAGGTATTTCCCAACCATTGACTAGCTGCGCGTATGTCACGCCATCAAGTAGAACGTCGATAGCGGGCAATTCAAGTTCGGTTGTTCCTTCTGCTGGTGCGGCAACTAATGCAAACCACACAACCCCATCACCCAAAGTGTCTGCTAACAAAACGCAAGCATTGAGAGCATCAGGGAATAGACACGACGATTCGGCCAAAGTTCCATCGGCCAATGTCAACACTCGACCATCTGTCAAAACTGCCGTTGCATCACCACGAACAACTCCACCAGATACCGACCATGTTCCATCAGAACGAATCGTTGATGTCTGCGCAATCAAATCAATACGCCGTGAATTGGCATTGATGACAACTTCGGTTGGACTATTTCCGCCTTGACAGGCCCACAACACGCCAGTCATCGCAAAGAGCACACCTAATGCAGCCCAATATCGCCAACTCAGAAACTGTCGCACGTTGAGATCGTACGGCTTCAGGCAGTCACTGCGCGAGCAGCTCGATGAAAACGATCGGCTAGATCGTTCATCACCGCATCGGTATGACCGAGACCAACAAAGATTGCTTCATAGGCACCTGGCGCCATGGCGACACCTTCATTCAATAACGAATGGAAAAGGCGCGCATACAACGCTTCATCAGTTTTCTTAGCTTCATCGAAGTTGATCGGTAAACGTGAGCCACCGAGAGCATTGCCTAAGTAGATGCCGACCAATGTGCCAACCCGCGATGTAGTGACCGGCAAACCTGCGGCGCTCGTCGCATCGGTGATCAGACTTGCTAGCCGCGTAGCGCGCAATTCAAGTTCGGCGTAAACATCGGTTGAAAGTTCGCTTAAGGCTGCCAAGCCAGCGGCTGTTGCCATTGGATTACCGGCAAGTGTTCCGGCATGAAATACCTTGCCAAGAGGCGTGAGGTTTTCCATGACATCACGGCGTCCACCGACTGCACCAATGGGAAGTCCGCCACCGATGACTTTGCCGAAACAAGTGAGGTCGGGCTTTACATTGAATCGACCTTGAGCACCGTCAACGCCGAGGCGGAAACCAGTAATGACTTCGTCAAACACCAACAGTGCACCGACCTTGTCGCATGCGGCGCGCAGGCCTTCAAGGAATCCGGGTGCCGACGCAACGACACCCATGTTTGCGGCAACGGCTTCGACAATGACACAGGCGACCGTGTCATCAATCTCTGGAACCACGTTGTACGGAGCAACAATGGTGTTGGCGACCGCTTCGGGTGGCACACCAGCGGTGCCAGGTAATCCGAGTGTTGCAACTCCACTTCCGCCGGCAACTAACAAAGCATCAGTCGCCCCGTGAAAGTTTCCGCTGAAAGTGATGACTTTAGAACGACCAGTCAAACCACGAGCCAACCGAACAACTGTTGATGTTGCTTCGGTCCCCGAGTTCATAAAGCGCACGCGTTCGCACGATGGCACGCGTTCACTGATTGCTTCAGCCAACTTCATTTCGCGTGGCGTCGGTGCTCCAAACGATGTTCCATCGGGTGCTGCATCACGAAGCGCTGACGTAATTGTCGGGTGAGCATGACCCAAAATGACTGCACCGTAGCTCTGCACTAAGTCGATGTATTGCTTTCCTTCAACGTCATAGACATGAGCGCCCGAACCGCGAGCAACAACATAGGGCGAACCGCCCACTGCTTTGAAGGCACGAATTGATGAATTGACTCCACCAGGGATCACCCGAGTTGAACGTTCAAATACTTCTCTATTTGAAGGCGTGCCGGCTCCAGTGCAAACAATCGGGTTACACCCAGCTGCCACACACGCAGTTGCATCACAATAAGGAATAGCTGACTGTTGTTGAGTTGTCATGAGCTTCAACCGTTCGCTTGCTCGGCATACCAACGCGCGAGATACGTCAAAATAATGTCGGCACCAGCACGCTTGATGGCCGTGAGGTGCTCGGTTGCCACAACATCGTGATCGATCCAGCCGTTTGCACTTGCCGCCTTAATCATTGAGTACTCACCGCTCACGTGATATGCGGCAACGGGGACATTGACGATTGAACGAACAGCAGCAATCACATCGAGATACGCAAGCGCGGGCTTCACCATAACCATGTCGGCACCCTGCTCGATATCAGCTTCAACTTCGGTGAGCGCTTCACGCGCGTTACGCCAATCTTGTTGGTATCCCTTGCGGTCTCCTCCGCCGACAATCTGCACATCGACTGCATCACGGAAAGGTCCGTAGAGACCTGATGCATATTTCGCCGAGTACGCGAGAATTGAAGTTTCCGAATGTCCGGCACCGTCAAGTGCGGCGCGAATGACTCCGACTTGTCCATCCATCATTCCGCTGGGCGCAACGATGTGTGCACCAGCGTTGGCCTGAGCAATCGCCGCCTTGGCGTAAATCTCGAGTGTCTTGTCATTGTCGACAGAGCCATGCCCATCAAGAATTCCGCAGTGACCGTGGCTGGTGTATTCGTCGACGCACAAGTCAGACATCAATACCACTCGGTCACCAAGGTCTGAACGTAAATCGCTGAGCGCTACTTGCACGACACCGTTCGGATCGAAGGCACCAGAACCGATCTCGTCTTTCTTGGCTGGCACACCAAACAAGATGACCGACTTAATTCCGAGATCGGCAAGCTGACGAACTTCTTCGCGCAAACTTGCGCGCGAATGTTGGACAACGCCCGGAAGAGACTTGATAGGAATCGGTGAATCGATTCCTTCACGCACAAACAATGGTGCAACGAGATCATTGACATCAAGACGCGTCTCAGCGACGAGATCGCGCAATGCCTGAGTGCGGCGCAATCGGCGCGGGCGTGACACGGGGAAGCGTGCGGACATAACCCCAGCCTACGGTCGGCAAGTACTTAACGACTCGCCAACGCCTCGACTGTTGCGGTGACGACACCCTTCAACGACTGCTCGGTCGCCACGACCACATCGGGGATACCTAACTCACTGAGTGCACTCGCGGTCATCGGCCCCATCGCAACCACAACTTTGGGCATCGTGACACCAAAAACATCGTGCCAGGCGCGCGCCGATGAAGCCGACGCAAAAGTAATGGCATCTGCTTGCGAGATTTCACCACTGCGGTCGCGAGTCGGGGTGATCGAAACAGTCCGATAGGTGGTGACTCGATCGACTGTCCAGCCTTTGCCACGCGCCGCAACTTCAAAGTCGGTGCCTGCCGATTCGGCAACAGCCAAAAGAATACGTCCCTGCCCCGTTGGGAAACTTTCACCCAGTGACCGACCGGTTTGCACATTCGGTATCAAGTCGGCGCCGCCTACTGCTTCGGCTGTTGCTGTGCCCACTGCGGCAATTTTGAATTGTCGCGGTGATGCACCGAGTAGAGCGATCGCATCACGAAACCGATGCGCCCCTTCTGGTGATGTCACGACAACCCAGTCGTACTGCTCGATGTTGTTGATTGCCATTTGTAAATCGCGACCACCATCACCGGCGTCAACCGTTGTGGTGACAGGAATTTCTAGAACCGTTGCTCCAGCCTCAATCAACAAAGAGGTCAAGCCACCAGCACGGTCGGCGGCACGCGTCACGATGATGGTTCGACCAGCAAGCATTTGCGAGTCAATTGCCATGTCTCAACCAGCGACAGCGTCTCGGGCGACTTGAGCCGCACGACGTGAAGCAACAAGTAAGTCGTCGTGCGATGCCGATTGGCCAGTCGTCACTGTCGCGAAATGATGCTTTGTTCCATCATCTGATGCCAGATACACCAACATCTTGTTGCCATCGTCATACGCGCCAACTGGAAGTGAACAACCACTTCCAAGTTCAGCAAGAAATGCTCGCTCGTGTTCAACGGCTCGACGCGATGGCGCATCATCGATAGCGGCCAAGATATTTCTCGTGTTGTCATCGTCAATACGACACTCAATAGCGACACAACCTTGACCAACGGCCGGAACCATCACGTCAACAGAGATGTATTCGTTGATTCGTTCGGTCCAGCCCAAAATTTCAAGTGCGGCAGCGGCCATCACAATTGATCCATCGGCTGGAATCTTTTCGAGACGTGTCGGAATATTGCCGCGTAATTCAACGAATTGAAGATCGGGGCGCACAGCAGATAATTGCGCACGGCGTCGTACTGAACCAGTTGCCACCGTTGCGCCATGAGCTAAATCGGTCAATGATCGACCAACAAGAACGTCGCGCGGATCACGTCTTTGGCCAAAGGCACCAATACACAAACCATCAGCTGGCGTGGACGGGAGATCTTTAGCGCTATGAACTGCAATGTCGGCACGGCCGGCCAAAACAGCGGCTTGAACTTCTTTGACAAACACGCCTTGTCCACCAATGGTGTGCAACGGAACATCTTTTTGTTGGTCGCCAGTCGTGTCGACAAAAACTAGTTCGACCGACAATCCGTGGTGAGTCGCTTCAAGTAACTCGGCAATTGCTGTTGATTGAGTGCGAGCTTGCGCTGAACTACGAGTGGCGATACGAAGGACGCTCATCGTGCCACTGCGATCATTACGAAAGATCGAAGAGATCGCGAACTGCCGCAGAGTTGCGCTCGCCACGTGGTGTGCCGGCGTCATCTTTGAGACGTACCGACATGTCATGCAACAACTTGGCCACAATGCCTTTGGTGACTGCGTCAACAGCATCTTGTTGCTCGGGCGTCAACAATGACAATTTCTTGCTTTGCCGGTCAATTTCGGCGGCGCGCACGGCTTCGGCTCGTTCGTGCAATTGCGCCACCAGTGGTGCTGCTTGACGAGCTGTCGTTTCCATATTGAAACGCTCAATCTCTTGCACGATGATGTCACGAACTGCAAGAGCTTCAGTTGCACGCTGCGCTTGACCTCGTGCGGCCCAATCGCGCAAGTTGTCGAGATCGAGCAAAGTCACACCATCAATGTTGGCGACATCAGAATCAACATCGCGTGGCACTGCAATATCAACAATAAACAGTGGACGTTCGGGACGCTGCAGCATCACGTTCTTGACCATGTCCGCGTCGATAACAGTTGAACCAGCACCAGTGCAAGTGACGACAACATCAGCCTCGACGAGTGATTCAGCCAATCGGTAGAACTCGGTCACTGAACCAGAAACACGATCGGCAAGAGCTTGCGCTTTCGCGATTGTTCGGTTGGTGACAAGAACTTGACCAACACCAGAATCGGCCAGCGCAACAGTGACTCCTTCACCCATGTCGCCAGCACCAACAACAAGCACGGTCATCCCGTCGATGGCACCAAGACTTTCGCGCGCCATATCAACAGCAGCATGACTCACACTTGCGGTGTGACGCCCGATCGAAGTTTCGGTACGAGCGCGCTTGCCGGTTTCGATCGCGTGGCGGAACAGCAGATTCAAAGTTGAGAGCGCGCCACCTTCACGTTGCGAACGTTCCCAGGCAATACGTACTTGACCAAGAATTTCACTTTCACCAAGCACTGCCGAATCAAGACCAGAGGCGACTTCAAAAAGATGGCTGATGGCGGCATCGTCATGCTGGCTGTACACGTGCGGAATCAATTCGTCGGCCGAGAAGCCGCCCAGATCGCAAAAGAAATCGCGCAAGTCGCCGTAGGCGCCATGGAACTTTTCTGCCACCGCGTACACCTCGGTGCGGTTACATGTCGACAACACCACGACTTCGCGGATGTTGGGTCGTGACATCAGGCCATGCACGGTCTTGGCAATTGCGTCGTCGGCAATAGTGACCCGCTCAAGAAGGGCGAGGGGCCCGGTACGGTGATTCACCCCGAATACGACGATCGACACGGTTATTACCTTATTCCCTAAGACCTTTTGAGGTACCTACGCGCACAGAATCTTGGTCGACTTCTTGACTACGCCGAAGCGCTCTTGGATGAAACAATCGCGGCCTGGCGAGTCTGACGTTGCTGCTCGTGATAGCTCAAAATTTGTAATTCGAGGGCTAAATCGACCGTTCGGACGTGAATTCCGAAGGGAAGAGTCAAAACAACGGGCGAAAAGTTCAAAACACTCGTGATTCCGGCTTTCACCAGACGTTCGGCGGCGTCTTGAGCAGCATCGGCCGGAACCGCCACAACCCCGATCGCTACCTGACGCGACGCGACGACCTGTGGAAGTTCGTCGATGTGGCGTACCCGTACCCCGCCCACGACTCCGCCAATCTTGGCTGGGTCGATATCAACCACTCCGGCCACGGGGAATCCCTTTTGCCCAAACCCGCCATAGCCCGACAAAGCTTGACCCAAATTGCCGGCGCCCACGATAACGACAGGCCATTCATGATTCAGACCAAGTTCTCGTTCAATCTGGAAGACCAAATAGCGCACTTCGTATCCGATACCACGAGTTCCGTAGCTTCCGAGATAACTCAAATCTTTGCGAACTTTTGCCGCGTTGACTGCCGCGAGTTCGGCAAGTTGTTCAGAGGAAATTCCCGTTGTTTCTTTTTCGACGAGATCGTGAAGTATCCGCAGATAAATCGGCAATCTTGCGACAGTGGCATCAGGAATTCGGCGTCGGGGGCGTTCGGCCATACCGAAAACGCTACGCGTCACCACGACAGAAGACGAATTCTCATCACGTAAACCTGTTGATAAGCGATGGTCATCGGTCACCGCTGTCATCAAGGTTCGCACGACGCCCACTCAATTGATGCTCGCTCTGCTCTAACCTCAGATTGTGACCCTGAATGCTGCTCTCGCTGCCGCCGCAACATTGGTCGCCTTGGCATTCAGCATTTCAACTTTTGATCGCTGGTTACGTCGGCGACGACCACATGATGGTGCGTGGAGTTTTTCACTTCTCCTGTTCGCTCTCGGATCTGTTGCGCTGTGGTGGGCCGAGGCACGCGGTTGGAGCCTTGCTTCATTCCGAGTTTTTTTCTTAGCAGGCGCAGTGCTCAACGTTCCGTGGTTAGCACTCGGAACGGTCTATCTGTTGTTCGGTCATCGAGTCGGACACATCACGAAACTATGGCTCATCGGATTATCTGGCGCAGCTGTCGGAGTCGTCCTCATTGCTCCAACAAAATCTCGTGATCTTGGTCAATTGGCAATGCCACAAGGAAGTGAACTATTCGGAGTTGCACCACGTGTTTTTGCTGCCGTCGGATCCGGTGTCGCGGCACTGGTGATCATCGGTGGCGCGGTGTGGTCGATCATTCGGGTTGTACGCGGTCGAATCCCCGCAGTCGGAGAAGCCCAGCGACACATCACCAATTCTCGACGACATGCCGCCAGCAATTCACTGATTGCAATTGGAACCTTGGTGTTGTCGGGGAGCGGAACATTGGCTGGCCGCATGGGCGAAGACCGGGCATTCGCCATCACCTTGCTCGTCGGAGTTGTGGTGCTCTTTAGCGGTTTCTTAATTGCTTCAAGTCAACCAAAATCGATGAGCGACAAACGGATTACAAACGCATGAGCGAAATGAATCCCGCAACAAAGATCGCACCTAACAAAATTGCAACTGACAATGTGGTCGCTGGACGCATGACTTCACCTTAGCGATTACGGGGTGGGGCGCAACGACACTGGAGTCGAGAGGGCTGGTTCGTCGCCACCGGGTTGCAAAGTGACTTGCTGACCTTCACCCAAACCCAACTGCTCGGTTGCAGACCCGCTATCAACTGCGACACACAACAAACCTGAAGAATCAATCACCAATCCGGCCGCACCTTGACCCATCTCGGCAAATGATTGAGCAACGACAAAGTTGCGCGTGGTGTCACCAAATGAAACTCGAACACGCTGAACAGGTGCAGCCCACGAAGTTTCGAGATCATCAAGACTTACATTGAGTTGACAATTACCAAAGCGATCAACCCACAACACTTCACACTCAAATCCGCCATTCTCTTCGCGCGGAATCGGAACAATGCCTGGCAACAACAGCGACGGATCAATTTCAGTTCCGACATCAAAGAGGTCTTCGCCATTTGCTAACAACGCAGCGATGGGCGCAAACACATCACGGGCAACAAAAGTCGTTCCGGGCGTTGCTAAATGCAATTCATCACGATCAAGAACAACTGCACGTTCTGCTCCACCAGCAAGTGCGACCCCTGGTGCTAACACTCCGTTATCGGGGCCAATAAAAATTCCAGCGCCTCCGGCAACTTCAACGGCAACAAGTCGACGTTCGCTACTTGCACCTGGATCAACTGCGGCAATCACAATTCCTTCGGTGAGATACGGGACAGCTCGCGCTAAAGACAACGACGCACCACGAGTATCAAAAGGTGCAATTCCATGAGTGAGATCGATCACGACTACATGCGGAGCTGATTCACGAATTACCGCTTTGACCACACCGGCGTGCTCTGACTCGTAACCCAAGTCAGATAAAAACGACACGGTGTCATAGGTGCGACTCACGAACGACAGTGTGTCAGTGGATCACCGCAAAAATGCGATCAAGAATGTGGCCAGAAAACGCGACCCGAAAACGCGGCCTGAGAATGCGACAGGGCCGGTGTCAACCCCCCGATGACACCGGCCCAGTCGGCGCTGCTCTTTCGAGCGCGTCTCCCAGCTCTTCAGCTAGCGGTCATGTGACCTGTGACATACCCTAGACCTGCTTTGTCCCAAATGTGAAAATTTGCCCAGAGATTTTTTGCAGAATTTCTTACCCATTTTCAGGGGTCTTCACCAAGGTTTTAACGGTTGCCCAACTCGCGACTGCGGTCAGTCGCGGCTTTGACG
>Ga0209353_10000499_pt1 | contig 23931 bp, 22 predicted proteins | sample LauGreSpBDMM15SD_2_FD_187561 | JGI IMG/M metagenome (GOLD analysis project Ga0209353, IMG submission 187561) | Freshwater lake microbial communities from Lake Michigan, USA - Sp13.BD.MM15.SD (SPAdes) (version 2) | ecosystem: Environmental > Aquatic > Freshwater > Lake | place: Lake Michigan...
TTCTAGTGACGAAGACTTGTTTGAATTCTTCACGGAAGGTTCATTCGCAGATTCTTCATCCTCCGGTGCTTCTAGTGACGAAGACTTGTTTGAATTCTTCACGGAAGGTTCATTCGCAGATTCTTCTTCAGGTTCTTCTTCCTGATTGTTTGCAGACGGTTCGGTCAACTGAACGGATTCTTCAGCTTCTTCCGCTTCGGGATTTGCGGAAGGTTCAGTCAAGGAAGATTCCGGAGAATCCATATCAGGCAAGGCTTCCATATCTTCAGGTTCATCTATTTCCTCCAACTCATCATCCATCCTAAATTCAACATCGTCTTCTTCTACAATTTCTTGCTTTATTTCGGTAATCTTGATTTCTTGTACTTTTTTACATGTTCCATTATCCGAGACAATACCTTGTGAAATCAAAATAAGATTCGTAATATATAATTTAATAAAGGGGATATATTGAATATTGTCTATGAAATGAACGGTGACTTCCAAGTTTTCTTTTTTATCTATTTCCACTAAAAACCCTGGATTTATTTTTACACGTCTAAGATTGTTTTGTTTTTCTTCTATTTCAATGGTAGAAAAGAAGTCTTGTACATAGTCCGCGGCTGCTTTATCGTTATGTTTCATGAAATTGGCGGAAAAAACTTGAATGATTTCTTCAATGGGTATATTCTTGTTAAAAGACTCTATGAGATACGCATCCTTACTTTGGGACTCGTTGTAATTGGATACACGTTTGTAGCGTAAAGTAATCTTATCTTTTTCCTCTATAAAATTAAAAATAGGGGATAAACACGTCATAAACTTTTTTACATTCAACTTGCCTTCTTTTGGATAAATACACTTGTATTTCATATCTAGAATAGAAATGTTGGACTGATGTAAGCTTTCAAATGAAGTAAAAATTTTATGCGATGGGTCAAAATATTCAAGAAGCTTGTTTGTAAAATCATTCATCGTACTCTTTAGAATTTCTTCAATCTTTGGAATAGATAGAAAAGGTATCTGGTCTAAATGAAAATACAAATGTCCTTTTTTATCTAAAATAAGGTAAATGGGAATGTCTCTATGATAAAACAAATAAGAAATACTATTCTTGTTTATCACGCGGGCATATTTCAAAATGGTTCGTTTTCTTAAATAAGGCAGTTTGTTTCCATGTTCACTATACTGATTACAATAGAAACGATAAATATTTTCGTTTGTTTTTATGCCGTTTAATTTGATGTATGGATATTTGACCGTAGATTGAAAGAGTTTGAAAAAAATATCCAATGGAAATTGAAATGGCTGTAGCGTATACATGACAAAATACAAACTGGTAATACCGTCTGATAATATACTTTCGGGCTTGTAAATTTTATGATGAAAATCAATGACCTTGTTGTAATCATCGTAAGATACCTGAGTGGCTATTTTTTGTTCTTTGAACATGTAAGAGAATAAATAAGGATAATAGACATTAAAGACATTAGATATTTCAAGACCTTCATCTAAAGAATAACGATAGACGTCCTCTGAGAAACAAACATAGACGGTATTGTCTAAGATTTCAGGCAGAGAAATCCATAACAGTTTAGAAGAAGTTCCTGAATCTTCCAATTGATTCAACTCGTTTTGAAACGGATTGACTACAAAGGGAGTGTCGTGAACAATACCGATAGGAAACACAGAAATCACAGAGGTTTCTAATTCTAGGAAATCGTCTAGTTCATAAGTTTCTTTTTTTTCAGGTATATGTAATTCGTGGTTGAGACAAAAGGAAGAAAACACGTCATAGCTGATAGGCTTGGTATTCTGAAACGATAGTTTTTTATACATATCATAAGGATTCAAGACCGTTTTCTTTTTTGCAAAAAGATAATATTCGGCTATGTTTTTATTTTCAAGTACTTCAGACAACTTTGACTTTACGTTATCAATCGTATCATCCTTATAAATCGTAAGTGGATAGGATACTTCTTCTCTTCCATTGAGATGAATGAAAGTTAATTCATAGTTCATATATAATAAAATAGATATTAACTATGGAATATTTAATTTATATCCAATAGTTTTGAATCTGTTATAATCATTAGCGAGCTGTCTCATTGGGTATATGAGTCAATAATTCTGCAATTTTATCTATTTTTTCTATATAGACGTCATACTGTTTATTTATGTCATCTATATAATTGTAATATTTTTTGATTGAATCAAAATCTTCTTGCAATAACGATAGTTCGTTCACAATTGTTTGCACTTCATCTACTATACCCTTGGTATATAACGAATCTTTGTTTGATTTCAAAATAGGCTGTAATTTTGAGATAATTTCGGTTGTATCAAATTTATCTTTATTATTCTTAATTCCAATCAGATGTTTTTTTGTGTTCTCTATATTTTTTTTTAAACTCGTTAGAGAAGAAGATGCAGTAACCGTATTGGTATCACTGTAAAATCCTTCTTTATACTTTGGAATAAAACAAAGAAGAAGTATTAAAATACTTAAAAGTAAAAGAATCATATATAGACTATAGATTTTTTATAAATGTTGCATATCTCAAGGCATCTTCTATAGCAATCTTTTGGTCTGGTCTCATACGTCTATCTTTCCAAGCAGACACAAGAGACTCTATAATAAGAGTCATACTATCTTGTTCAAATCCTTCTTTTATAGGAAATAAAAACAGAATAAAAAATACAATTAAGGCTATCCAAATCTGAATCATATAAATTGAAGTAGATTTAAAAAGTCTGTCAAATATTTTTTCTTCTCTTCGTCGTCTGTTTTGTTTAAAAGCTTCTGAGTATACTTCTCCGCTAAGATTAAATCAGCACTAAAGGTTTGGTCTGGATAGTCTTCTGGACGCGTGTCTGGTAAAAATGGGTCAAATCCTTCTAGTCTACGTATAAAAGTCAGGAGAAGTAGAAACAATGCAATCCAAATAACCATCTATATACTATATCTATGAAAAATATGGATTGTCTGTAATGTTCATTCCACAGTATTCTTTATTTTCATTACGATAATTTACCGGCTTATGAATATTCGCTTCATCAGCTTTTTGTAGTAAATATTTGAAATTAGTCCAGAATTCTTTGTCATGTCCTATAGATTTACTTGCCACGTGAGCCATTTCATGAATCGCCACAAACATTAATGTATGTTCATCAATCAAATGGTCATTGTTCTCTTTTTTCTCGTTTAAACAAAAGGCTATTTTTTTTCCTTTGTTCTCACTATACGCTGTATATTCGCTCGTAGGTAAGGTTTCTACAATTTTAGAGGACTTGAAATTTTTAACGAGACGTTTGACTCTACTATCTTCTGAATCGTTTGTTTTTAAATACTCTACAAGAGCCACCATTTTTTCAGTGGTTTTTGCTAAAAGGTCTACGGCAGACTGTACATTCTCTCGTTCTCTTACACAATATTTATCTCCATCTACGGTTGATACGATACATTTCAATTGAAACATATCTGAATCATAATACAATTTGTAACAAATAAAAAGAATAAATCCAACCATCATGACGATAAATATTGTATCTTTTGACATTATATAGTAACACTCTATTTTTATTATTTTTCTCCAATTTCTAAAGGTCTTCGGTATAAATCAGGTTCTATCGTGCTATGATACCATGGACCCACATCCGTTTTTGGAATGATAGGTTCAGAACGTTCCTGATAATTTGCATTCCTTAAACTACTACTTACGGTATTGATACCTATCATCTGGTTTGCAGTCAACAGGTTTACATTCTTTAAATCATTAGAAGCTGGATTGACATCGGACCATTCACTGTGCATGTCCTTCGGTAAAAGGTCGGATGGATTTAAATTGCTTGGCTCATTGCAGTTAGAAGAAGGTGTCTGGGATTGAATACCATTGACGGGCATTTGTGGACCCATCACAGGTTCATTGGATGACATATCGTAGAGCGCCGGGCTATAACGGGAAGACATCTTTTCTTTGGAAGAAGATTTTGTTTGATTGTATTTCATTAAGATAACCGCAAGAACGACAAGCCCAAACAAAAGTATCATACCAAAAACTCTATTGGAGGGTGTTTTCATCATTTTACTGATATTCATTATATAGAGTAGAATATAAAATATTTTTTTATTCTAAATAATTATTCATCGGGTTCTTCATCGTCAACGACCTCAGAAAAATCTAACTTTGTTTTTATTTTTTTAGAAGTAAATATTGTCCTAATCTCTTCTATAAGTGTTTCCTTTATTTTGGTATTCAAAAATTCATAGACTTTGTATATATTTAAATTATCTAAATGGACTTCTGCGTTGGTTAAATCATCTGTTTTTACGATAAATTCACTTAATTCTTCTAAGGGTACATCTTTTGGCGTTTCTATAGCAGGTTCTTTCTTTACTTCCGTGATTTCTTCCTTAGGCTCATCCGAAAGTATAATACATAGATGATTAATCTCTATCTCTAAGGAGAAATGTTTACTGTTAAATTTAATACCCTTGATATGAAATGTCGGGATAACTTCGTGGTCTTTTAAAGAAATTAAGCTGTGAACATTATCATTCGTATCGGTTACCATGATACGATTATCATCTATACTGCACAAAATATCAAAACAATTGTCTTTAATATTGGTTTTCAAAGGATTGATAAAAGAACATTCAATATCAGACCTTGTCATTTCTTCTTCAAACCAATCCGAGGATACCGTGTGGAATTTTTCTATACAATCATGGTAAAATTGTTCAACCCATTCTAAATATTCTTTGCTTGTAATGGATATATACATGTGATTCGGAATATTTTTTTGTTTATAATAACACACCTTGTTCGTTTTTATCATAAAAGGTGAATTCTTGTAAGATACTTTACAAAAATAATTGTCATCGTCTAGTTCAATGGGTTCGCCAATTTCTATATTTTCACTTTGATAAAAATCTAACACATTCATTTTATTATAAACAAGGACTATATTTATGATAAAACGACGCAAACATTAATCTATATAGAGTATAATGTTGCCTTTTGGTTTAGAAGTGAAGACGGTTCTACCTATCAAAAAAATACCTATGCGATTGGGTACTCAATCTTTAGAAGAGAAAATGAAGCATTTTTACAAAATGTTAAATATGGAACAAAAAGAGGTACATACCCGAAAACGGAAACCCGCGACAACGAAAACCGCAAAAAATAAGAAGAATAAGACCATGACTAAGAAATAGCTGAACCATTAATCTTCGTTCCACTTTTCTTTATTAAAAGGTGCGACCAATAATTTCTTCACTTGTTCTTTTCTCTTTTCTAATGCCTTTAGCTCTTCGTCCGGATAGGCATCTGAATAACTGAACCTTTTCATATATTCAAGGTCATCTTCTCCAGCATAAGGCTTTTTACCATAACAATTGACACCAAATTTCATCTTTTTATCTTCCATATATCCTCCGTTGACTCCGGTACGTCCACAATCTCGCTCATGTCCAGGAATCTTTTTTAGTTCATTATACATGGATTTTTGAATAGGGAATAAAGCTAATTGGTCACTAGACCATCCGTAACTACACCAATTGGCTCCTTTTTTATAGGCATCTTCAATTTCATCATAGGACGCTAAACGAGCATCAAATAACTTACATACATCAGATGCTTCATCGTAACCATAGCTATTATCAGGTATGTGAAATACTTCACCATCTTCATCTAAGTTGGTACATTTTACGGGATTGTTGGAGGCATCCCTATAGTTATTGCGAGTATCCTTATATTTATTGGATGCATTCCTATCCATATCGTGATTGGACGCATCTATATTAGACCCTGGTTTACGATTTTTTGTATTGGGATTATGTACATGTATTTCCATTTCAGTTCTCTTTGTACCGAATAAATTATATAGAATCTGACTGAACTTAAAGTCGTACACCCTAAAATGTTTAATATTCATGTAGATAATTAAAATAAATAATCCCCACATGATGAGTTCAATCAGAATTATCCAAGGCTTTGCTTGAGGTGTATTGAAAGAAAAATTATTAAACAACGTAAAAATACCGATATAAATAACAACAATCACTCCAAACAATATGATTAGATTCACATGATACTGTTTATAGAATTCTTCTAAGGAATTATCCATATTTATAATGAATCATTATTTTATTTTTCTATAAAATAGACAATAATTACTTTCATGTATTATGTCATCCGATGAAATAAACTGAACAATTTGGTCGTTCAGGGAAAACCATTGTTTTTCTCGTAAAACATACGAATAATAATGTCCTCCATGAATACTTCCTTCGTGATTCAATATACCAAACAGTTGATACAATTGTTTTTCTTTATAAATCGTAAATCGCGTCATATCTAAGAGAAGCGGAGACTCTATTTTCTTCTTATTTTTGGAAAAATTCTCTTTCCATCGTTTCAAATGGAGACACAGAATCGTCGGTGTATACGCCAACGCACTTCGTTTTAAAACATCCTTTTTTATGTTTGCCTTTTCATCAAACCACGCGTTTTCGCCATGTAAAGAATCTTCTTTGAAAGTTTCTATAAAACAGTCGTATAGAGTTAACACGGTTTCTTTTAAAGGAATAGATAATTCAATCTTATATCCGTGTTCTAATTTATAAAATTCAATCTTTTTTGTCGTTGGATGAATATATTGGTTTAGTATACAGCCCGCAAATAATTTTGCAACCATGGAACCGTCGGTTTCAACGATTTTTTTAAGATAATTATCCACTTGTAGACAACCTGATTTTTCAAATGTAATGGTTTTGTCTACACGGTTCAACGAGTTGTGTATGCATTCTAACATATACTCAAAAAAATCAACCGAATCATTCTGTTCTTTTGTAGAAAATTCTGACCTATTTTTTTGGGTTGAAACCCTACCCATTTTTTCTATAAATCGGTAGGGTAAAATAGAACAATGGTTCTCTCGTATCATTTTTACTAACCCTACCCATTCCAATACAAGAGTACTGTCAGGTATATCGCTTAGTTTATCTATTGTAAATAAGTAATCATTCAATTCGTCTATCTGTGAAAGTATTTGTAACGCCGAGTTGATATAACATGAATTTCCTAGATTTCCTAGACCACAAATGCCTTTCATATCTATATTACTTGTTTTTTATAATTAAATAGTTTACGACTGTAACTATTTAAAAATTTTACAAAGATACCTTTATGGAAGAGATACTTTTACAAAATAGTAAAAATATAACTTCTCTTATAAATTTGATGAAAGTGCATCAAGAAAACATAAAACAATACAAAAAAGATACACATCAAGACAATGATAAAGACAAGGACAAAGATAAAGACGTTTTGATGAAACCAAACTTGTACATAGAATGCGAATACTCTAGTTTACTAGGTTCAAATATAAAAATATGTCCAATCGACCGTAGTTATTTTTTACCCACAGACAAAGTTATTTTAGTACGTGAATGCGGTCATGTCTTCAAAAGAGAACCGTTTCTAGAATGGGCAGACTGTCATACTTTTTGTCCGAGATGTGCTGCAAAAATTGTTTAGAAAGTTCCTTTTGACTCTTTTTCTTTTTCAAAATTATACAACAAATTCTGTTTGTTTTCATTGACTACGTCTCCATAGGATTTTGCATTTTCATAAATCTGCCGAATTAAATTGGTGGGGGCTGTAGTCCCCACCTTGATAAGTCTGTTATTTTTTAAATAATTCTTAACCGTGGTTAAGTTTGTTTTACGAAGACTATCGTGGTCTTCTGATTTTTGTTTACGCGTTTTGTTACATGCAATCCATATTTGTACTGTTTTATTTTTTTTACTTTTTCCAACCTTGATAGGTCGTTTTTCAATTTTAGGTTCTATAACCTCTGGTGCAAGTTCTTGTGGGATTGCAAGTTGAATCTTTACAGGTTCAACCTTGACGGGTAATGCCTCGCAGTCTACCTGGGTTGTCTCCCTGAAAAAATCAGACGGACTCGGTTCTGTCATAGAGACAGGTGATTCTTGTAGAGGTAGATTCTTCTGGGTCTTGTTCCATGTTTTAAAAGTAGGTTTTATTCCATTTTTTAATATTCCATAGGGTTTATCATGTAAAATGGATGAAATAGAGGGTTCTATCACGTGAACTTCTGGAATAATCGGAGAGGTAATGGAACATTGGTCATCAAAATTATTATTCATGATAGAAGGTGAAGGTTCCGTTTTTTTCTGTGTTTTACGGTGCTTCATCAACTTGTCTAATAAGATTTGCCGAAGATTGGGTTGATTAATCATCACCGAAGGGGGTATAATCACTTTTTTTGTCTTTTTAGTCTTTGTTATTTTCAGATGTGTGGGGTCCATTTGAATTGTCTTTAAACTCATATATTGTTTGAAACAAAATAAAAAGGTATTCTAAACAAATAAAATTGATTTAAAGTTATACTAGAAATATAGTAGGAAAAATGAATTCTAGACGTGATGAGTCCTACGAAGAAAAAGATTGCTGGAAAGTGATTGAGTCTTATTTCTCTAATCAGCATTTGCAGCAGTTGGTCAAACATCAGGTTGAGTCTTATAACGATTTCATTCAGAATCAGATGAAACGAACCATACAAATGTTCAATCCTTTACATATTAAATCTCCGCACGATTATATCAAAGAATGCAAAAATTATAGATTGGAAGTTTTCATTGAATTTGAGAACTTGTGTATTTACCGACCTGAAATCCATGAAAACAATGGAGCCACCAAGTTGATGTTTCCAAACAATGCTCGGTTACGCAATTTCACGTATACGTCCAATTTCACCATTGATTTGAATATTAAATATCTTATTCGTACCGGAGAAAAATTGGAACATGAAGAGACCAAAACCATTAAATTGTCCAAAATCCAATTTGGTAAAATTCCAATTATGTTGAAGTCGTGTATCTGTATTCTGAACCAGTACAGTTATATTGACCCTCATGTCACGGAAGAATGTAACATGGACCCGGGTGGATACTTTATCATCAATGGTTCGGAAAAAACATGTATTGGACAAGAAAAACCTGCCGACAATTCCATCTTCTGTTACAAGCAAAAGCCAGGTCATAAATGGTTGTATACGTCTGAGATTCGTTCCGTTCCTGACTGGAAATGCATCTCACCCAAGCAAATTTACATGATGATTTCTTCGCGTCTAACATCATGTGGAAATGAAATATTGGTTCAAATCCCACGATTAAAGAGGCCTATTCCCTTATTCATTCTGTTTCGTGCATTGGGTGTGAAAAGTGACAAGGATATTTGTCAGATGATTTGCCTGGACGTGGCGGTTCAAGAAAATTACGAGGTTCTTCAATATCTTAAAGCCTCCATCATGCAGTCGGTGGAGTATTTGACCTATGAGGATTGTCTGAAATACATTGTCAACTCGGTTATCTACACGCCGTTGAACATGGACAAAGATGAAGGTCAAAAGAAGAAACAAGAATTTGCGATGGACGTGTTAGCAAATGATTTGTTTCCGAACTGTGTGACGACGACTGAAAAGATTTATTTGTTGGGTTATATGGTCAATCGTATTGTACGAAGCGCTCTTGGATTTATTCCTTGCGACGAGCGCGATTCTTACAACAACAAACGCATTGAACTGACCGGGACGCTTCTTAATAATCTGTTTCGTAATTATTTCAATAAAGTGGTCAAAGACATTCAAAAAAGAGTCATACGCGAAATCAACAACGGTTCTTGGAAATCAACTGAGGATTACAGCAGTATTATCACACTGACCAATATTTATAAAATTGTAAAGTCTTCTACCATTGAGAATGGTCTGAAACGTGCACTTTCTACAGGAGACTTTGGAATTAAACATTTGAACTCTAACAAAGTAGGCGTAGCTCAAGTACTGAATCGTCTAACTTATGCCTCTACGCTCAGTCACTTGCGACGTATCAATATGCCGATTGACAAAAGCGGCAAGTTGATTGAACCGCGAAAGTTACACGGCTCTTCGTGGGGATTCCTGTGTCCAGCGGAGACTCCTGAAGGTCAATCTATTGGAGTGGTGAAGAATTTGAGTTATATGACGACCATTTCTGGCTATTCCGACAGTGCACCCATTTATGAATATCTGAAACACAAGATTATTCACCTGGACGAATCTCATCCTCCCCGAAAATATTACAACAAGGTCAAGGTGTTTGTCAATGGCCGGTGGGTCGGTATTACCGAGAGTCCGATTGAACTCTACAAAGAGCTCAAGGACAAAAAATCCAAAGGTATTATTAATATCTATACTTCTATCGTGTTCAATTATGCGACCAAAGAAATCTTCATTTCCAACGAATATGGTCGTTTACTTCGTCCACTCTTCAAAGTCAAGGATAATGCTCTGATGATTACCAAAAAAATGATTCAAGAGATTGAAAAGGGAGAACTTACCTGGGATGATTTGTTGATTTCGGTAAAGATTGGGGAATCGGTCATTGAGTATGTAGACCCTTATGAACAGTCCATGAGCATGATTGCAACAAAACCTCATAAAATTCAACCAGAGCACCATTATACGCATTGCGAGATTCATCCAAGTACCATCTTCGGTGTGATTGCTTCGTGCATTCCTTTCCCTGAACACAATCAATCTCCTAGAAATACCTACCAATCCGCCATGGGAAAACAAGCCATGGGCGTCTATGTATCTAATACACAACAAAGGATGGATAAAACAGCCTATGTTCTGAATTACAGCATGAGACCCCTGGTAGAGACCCGCATCATGAATATGTTGAAATTGAATAGACTTCCCTCAGGGAATCAAGTTGTTGTCGCGATTATGACACACAGTGGTTACAATCAAGAGGACAGTATCTTGTTTAATCGTGGAAGCATTGACCGCGGTCTATTTCACGCAACCATTTACCATACCGAAAAAGACGAGGATAAAAAGACCAATGGAGAAGAAGAAATTCGTATGAATCCCAACAAGCTGAATACCAAAAACATGAAGTTTGGAAACTATAGCAAAATTAATAAACACGGTGTCATGGACCAGGATACTCTCGTGGAAGACAAGGATATTATTATCGCCAAGGTAGTTGTGATTAAAGAGAACAAAAACGACAATACCAAAATTGTGAAATACGAAGACCAAAGCAAGTGTTATCGTACGGATGAAGAATCCTACATTGACAAGGTGTTCATTGACCGGAATGGCGACGGATATAACTTTTGCAAAGTAAAAATTCGTACGTTACGAAAACCCAACATTGGTGACAAATTCTCCAGCCGACACGGACAAAAAGGCACCATTGGTAATATTATTGACGAACAAGACATGCCGTTTACAAAAGACGGTCTTCGTCCAGACTTGATTATCAACCCACATGCGATTCCCTCACGCATGACCATTGCGCAAATCAAGGAAACCGTATTGGGTAAGCTACTGATAGAACTTGGACTCTTTGGTGACGGCACAAGCTTTGGCGAAATCAACATGAACACCATCTTTAAAGAATTACAAAAATACAATTATGAATCCAAAGGAAACGAAGTATTGTACGATGGAAAGACGGGTCAACAAATTGAATCCTCAATCTTTATCGGTCCTGTCTATTATCAGCGTTTGAAACACATGGTGAACGACAAGCAGCACAGTCGGTGTATTGGTCCCATGGTGAATCTAACGAGGCAGCCGGCAGAAGGTCGCAGTCGTGACGGGGGACTCCGTTTTGGAGAAATGGAACGCGATTGTATGATTTCGCACGGAGCCTCCAGATTCACCAAAGAGAGAATGTACGATGTGTCTGACAAATACTCCTTTCATGTATGCAAGCGATGTGGCATGATTGCTATTTACAACGAAAAGAAACACATTCATCTTTGCAAGATATGTGAGAACAAGACAGAGTTCTCTTATGTGGAAGTCCCTTTTAGCTGCAAACTTCTCTTTCAAGAATTAATTTCCATGAATATCGTACCGAGGATTATGACCTAAGGGATATAATTATTTTATAGAGATAGTATACATGTCTGGTTTCGAACAAACAAAAACAAGCATTCTAGGAGGGGGCATACCTGGTGGAAGACCTGGCGCGGGATTTGCAAATACTTCTTTTTGTTCTGAAGATGCCTTGAAACGAAAAATACTGAGAAAGGCATTCAAAACTAATCAAATCACTCTTCCTAATGGAAAAATGCGGTCTCTGGCCGGACCTTTCCGTACGGCGTTTAATCAAGGAGATGTTTTGTCTCGCGCGTATCAGACGTGCGGCGGGTCAAATCAAGTGAACGACGTCAATTCATCCAAATTAAGATTAAAAATGGGAGGCAGTGTTCTCAATAGCAATTGTGATACGGTGACTGCAGGCGTTACCCCCAAACAAGTTCCTCTTTATAGCGGAAACAACAAATATGTATCCGACGGTTCTCTTTTTACAAAATTCAAAGGGTTAAGTATGATAAACAAAAACTACAACGACAAATCGTTTGGCGGAGATGCGTATAACGGTTCGGTGACTTTTTTACGGAAGGTGAGAAGAAATTAATATAGAGTTAGTGTAATGAAAAAAACGCGTAGATACCGAATGAAACTAAAAAGCAGAGGGGGTATGGGTACGGCGATGAGTATGGCAAAATCACTCATGAATCAAAAACAAAATCAAACACAGAAGCAATTAGACCCTGGACCAAGTATGATTCGTACATTAAAGACTATGTTTACTTATGGAATATCCGCCGTCCTAGTTGGACCTTTGTATCTTCTAGCAGAGTTTTTAAATATACCCATGGGCAGTCTAAATAACTTATCTAGAAAAGCATTTGATAACCAACCACAACCCTTTTTACATATTCCTTTCCATAAAATGGTGACGGGATGTCCAATCAAAACCATAAACCCTGAAAACTTTCTTTTGCAAAAAGATATGTATATAGAGAAAAATGTGGCAGTTGTATCTTGTGATAAAGAGGGACCCAATACTTCAGAAGTTCCTGAGTATGGTACACGTTATTCCGATTCTTTTCTTGATTTTTTTGGATTGATCAATGGTAAAAAAAAATTGAGACATCATGTGTTCAGTCTATTCCAATACATTGAAAACATACGAGAAACAGACGAAGGAAGAAAAGTCCACATACAGAAACTTATCACAAGAGTGTCAGATTATAAAGTCTTACTCAAATGTTACCTTATCTATCAGTCTATGTCTTCTAAGTGTTCTTCTATTAAGAATACAAAGACTATATTAAAAGATGAAGATGTTGTCAATATCGTAAACCCGTATGTAATAAGGGGTAAATCTTCTTATACTAAGAAAATAGCATGTGTATACAAACATTTTACAAAAAAAAGATTTAACAGCGAAGATATATCGGATTGTAATGCTTCCTGTGAAACATGTACCTTTAGAAACAGTGTTTCTAGGTTAGCCGCTAAATATGCTTCGGTGTTCTCCACGGGAGGATGTCGCGTCACTATGGCAAAGAAAATGATAAATACATATTATCATCATTTAATAAAGGTAAATGTAAAAAATAGCGGATTAACGTTACCCGCAGACGAAAAAGGTGTAGTAAAATACTTGGATGGATTAAAGGTTGAGTCTAAGATGAAAGGAGATATTGCCGACGAAACCCTTGTGTTAGATAAATTCAATACATTTATGTGTAAATATGACATTATTCCTGTAGTTAAAAAACAAATAGAAAAATTAATCAAGGAACGATTGGATGCAGGATATTCTATGAAAAACCTTATGGAATCGGTAGATAATGCATGATTCAATTATTTTAACCTGTGAGAAGCTAGAAATAAAATGATGACGTATAAAAAAGCCCAACACAGCAGATATAATTTATCATGAAGATTAAACATTAGAATAGATAGATATTAAATTAATTGCAAGGAGTGGTTGCGTATTTTATTATATTTTGATAATTGTTGTAAAGGAAATTATTTTTGTTGGTATAGGTATTTAAAGTTTGATTATAATAGGGATATTTAATGTTATTACGGTTATCATTATAGGGACAATCTTTGCTTAAAACGATATCTTCTAAATTAAAAGGCGTTTCTTTCTCAACCTCACTCTCTTGGCCTATCATCCCTTCTCTAAAACATTCTAAAAATAACTGAAAAAATATAATCAGCAGTAGAATTTTAAGTATCATATATATATAATGAGATTTACGTGGAAAGGACCGCCTACAGTAAGTGTATATCCATCCAATACTCGGCCTGAAGTAAATGTAGCAGGACCTTATCCATCTAGACCCATAAATGCACCGGTAACTGTTGAAAAAATCGTGTTAGTTACCATTCCTAGAGTAAATAACGCCACCAATGATATCATGCCCGGGTCAGCGTATTATAACCCAGTGAATAAAAGCGTATTATTTGAAAAAAGAACGTGTACTTCTATAGGTACAACTCTTCCTACGGTTTGTTTAAAAAAACTTCCGAGACCCCAAAAAGTTTGGCGTAAGCGTTTGAACTCGGTCAATGGAGCCGCTAGAACAAAGGTGACTCTCAACCAAATCAATGGAACAAGTACAAGTGTTACCTCCAATCCAATTCATTGTGTAGTAGAAGATGTGACACGTATTAAAGAAGATTGTCATTCCAAAAGAGCAAACGGGGAATGTACTGCGATTCGCAGATGCTCTGGACCCGTAAGTCGCCAGTACTGTACAACCACTCGCGAATATTTACAAAAACGTTGTAAAACCTACGACCAAAATCAACTAAAAGGTAAAAAACTAGCAGATTATACATATACAAGTGGGTCTGGTTTTGAAAATCCTGGGGTAACAGGCACATGCAACAAAATTATTATTAAACCTTCTAATACTACGTTTGGTGTACAGGGAGGTGTGAGTTCTTCGTCTAGAACAAATCGTCTAAAATACGATACAGTTATGGCCAATGTACAACTTAAAAATTATGCAACGGCTAGAGCTACCATAGATACAGGGTATGTCAACATCAAAGGTCAATCCATGCCTAAAGAGAATTGTGTCACGGTGAGGCAAGACCGAGCCCATGTGAAGGATTGTAAACACACTTAATGATTAAAAATGAAAACCAGTATATTGGTTTATAGCTGGACCCGCAACTGTTCTTCCTATGCGTTGTAATGTGTTTATCCCACGAAAAAAACTCATGGGTCTTGGCGGATAGCGAGACATACTACTATTAGGTCTATGTCTATTGTGAATATTAGAATTTGCGACATTATTATGCGTATTTCTGGAATTACGTGAATTTCTTGAATTACTCGTATTTCTTGTGCTATTTTGTAGGCTTCTTGAATTATTACGCGTATTTCTTGTGCTATTTTGTAGGCTTCTTGAATTATTACGCGTATTTCTTGTGCTATTTTGTAGGCTTCTTGAATTATTATGCGTATTTCTTGTGCTATTTTGTAGGCTTCTTGATTTTGACAAAACGAATTCTTTATATTTTGCATATTCTTGTTTTCTTTTCGCTTCTTCTTCTTTGGTATGTGTTTCTTGTTTCTTCATTTCCCATAAATAGGTATCTAAGTCTAATTGTAATCCTACACGTTCCAACGGTACGTTTATACTATATTCATATTCTGAATAAGGAAAGAATTCTCTGGGGTTTGCTTTTTTTATATCAAGAAACGCCTTTTCTCCATAAAAAGATATACAAAATTTTGGAAATTCCAAATGGTGTCCTTCAGGTATATAAACTCTATTCATTTGTATAATTTCTTCTTTTTGTGCTAGACTTAGGTCTGTAGCAAGTAAAAAATCGGGTCCAAGACTAAATTGCTCTTGTAATTCGGCAGGTGTTAAATTTACTCTCATAGTGTTAAATAATGCTATCAATTTACCGGATTGTTTAAAATACTCCATAAGTTCAGGAGTAACATAATATAAATATTTTATATCTGCGTCTATAATGACGAGCCTTCCGTGCAATCGGCCCACATTTGCAGGTTTCATATCTAAAAAGCATAATCCATGTAACGCAAGTATATCTATGATCTCACACATTTCTCTATAAAGTCTAGATTCCCTCCTATTATCTACTGGTTGTACTAGTGGTTTTTTAAATACAAATTCATCAGGTAGGATGGGCAATTTTGAAAGATTTTCCCTATTTGTCTCATCTATATTTAATGCGTTCGCTACTATTGTTGGAGAAATTACATGAAGACTATGGGTATATATCTTTTCGTCTCTAGCTGCTTTATAAGCTAGTGGGGTTTTAACTTTGGATGTCATATACGCAAAGTTCGTAGGAGGGTTTAGTATAAAGACCCTTTTATAAGTTCCTTCAGCTATACTGTAATTAGGTGATGCCATATACATTAATAGAATATTATCAGTAAATCCCATAATATTTTTCATGGATTTCCATATGATTTTTTTTACACCATTTCACACATTTGTTGATATGCGACTTTCTGAGTTGGTCTGTTTTTTCAACCTTCTTTTCGTCGTTAATATACGTAAGTACTGAAAGAATGGTAGAGATTTGACTTTGTCCAAAAATAGAATTGACTTCTCTCACTTTGTTCAAAAAGCTATTCGGGAGTTCTATATTCAAGATAGACCGATAGGGTTGGGACTGGATGTGTGAATATATTTCACAAATACGGTCTTTTATTTCTTCTAAGTTATGCACCATCTTGAATTTTGTACAAATGACATATTTCTCTGAATTCGCAGGACGACTGGTCATTGGTTTAGAGATGTTGACTTCTTCATATAGGTACGTCAAGAGGTACAGTAATTCTATGGTAGACGAACTGAATGTATCAAATACTTTTAGCACAAAGTGTCCTCCTTTTTTCTGCATCATAAGAGCAAAGCAAATTTCAGAAAAAATAAGATGCAATGAGCTTTCTTCTTGGTTGTTAAAATCAATACTATAATCAAATCCACCGTCCGCTGTAATAAAATCTATGGAATGTTCGTAATGTTTTCGTACATACAGTAAATTTTCTACATGGTATAAATTCCCCGTTCCATCTCCCGATTCTATAATAATATTGGAACTTCCTTTCATAATGCTTCTTTCGCATTTATTCCAAAGAGGTACGTCTTTGTGTTTGTCTAATAACGTCATGCCGTAGTAGGTATCCTGAGTGTTTTTACGCGCATATTGTATCGCTTCAATGAAACCTCCAGGACCTTCCGCGAGATGGAAACTTTTCATGACTTTTGGAAATACAAAGGGTAACGAATGGATAATCTCTAATAATTTAAAAAATGCACGAGAAATGGGCTTATAAATACAAACACAAGGAGTAAAAGAATCAAAAGGTGTGTTAATATATTCATACGGATTTAATTTTCTTTTATTTTTTTCCCATTCTAAGAGACAGTCGTCAATCTCTCGTTTAATGGTATGTATATAGCTTCGTAAAGTGACATTTGTATACATGACATTTCTCTGGTTTACTTGAATATCTATAGGTTGAACAATAGGGATTAGTTCATGAATATTGTATATATTCATCTCTATCCTAGTATTGAACATATCTCTATTTTGTTAATTTAATTGGTATATTTAATTTGACCGCTTTTCCTATTTTTCCGAAATACTCTTCTTCTTTCTTGGAAAATCCTTTGAACACCAATCCAGAATCTACCTTTCTTATTTTTTTGAACACAAAGTATCTATTCATAAAAGAAATCTTCTTTTCTTTATCACACATCAGGAAGTTACCTCCTCTCTTCACCATGGTATCATATAATAAACTAAAATTACCACATCCTGGAAAATCTGTACCCGGCATCCTATCTTCTAATTCAAACCCATATTGTTTCATGGTTTCTATAAAATACGGAAAATGAACCAAATATTCGTCAAAGTCTTTGTTAATGGTCTCTTGAAATACGCCTACGGTCATACCGAGCGAAGATTCATCTTGTGGAAATTCTGCATGAGAATATTTTTTAGTGATTGCCCATATTTTTTTCATATCGGAGGTACTCTTGCAATCTTCTGATTTGTACAATTCTATTTTTTCACCTTCTTTCAAAAGTTTCAATTCTTGGAATATTTTTTGTCCGTCGTAACAGGTTCCAATGAAATGACCGCCCACTTTGATGGTATCTGCACAGTTCTTCATAAACGTATGCAAGGTTTCTTTTGTTTTGAACATATAGTGTACTGCAAACTGAATAGACCCTACATCAAATAAGTTTCTTGCAACACCATAGTTGTCTTCAATATAAGACCCCATTTTTCTTGATTTTTCAGTAAGACCCATCACCTGTTGAAAGACAAATTTACTTTTTTGTTCTTCTTCTTTGTCTTCCTGTACGGCAAATTCTTCGCCTATGATTCGTTTACTGGTGTCTCCTTGAATAAAGAGAGCATCAAATAAATTTCGTTTCCGCATTTTCAGTTCAAGATAACGAGTACAGGCTCCGTCTTTTGTATTGTGAATGTTATCTTTGGAAATATCTATACCTAAGACAAATTTCGGATTGTTGCTCATCCATTTAGATAAATCTCCACCTTTTCCAACCGCGTAATCTATGAGGGTACAATTACGCGTCATGACCGAATCACATAAAGTACTTTTGACAAATAAATTGTGAAAATTTCTAAGTTGTCGGGTAAACGATTTTGAACCAGAACGATTATAATAAATTTTCTGGTCCATGTCGCTAAAGGTCGGCAGCAAAGTCTGGTTGCATAACATTTCTTTGGTAATGGGGTGATACAAGCTATACCAATTACTGTTTGCTACATGATAGGAGTTACCAAAATTTTTTTGTGTTTTTCTATAGTCTGCGGTTTTATCGTAGCGAACTCTTAGAGGTACCCACCTGAACCGCTTGTCTTCGGTAAAGACATATTTAAACTCAACAATACTGTCGTTTTCCAAGACTTCTTTATTTTCGGTAAAAGGCATACGCGTTCCTTGATTGTCGTAAAGAGGTAAATAAGCTTGGTAAGCCGTACTGTCATAGGGTTCACTCGGTATAAACAATGTTTTGGTATACCCCGAAGAAGCCGTGATTGAAGGGACTTTTCCTTGAAACAATAAATCTTGTGGATTCAACATCCCTTGTTTTGGGTCATGCCCTACATACAAATGTACCAACTGGTACGGCTCCGTGTTTTGACTTTTGGTTGACGAAATATAATGCATATCTTTCCATTGTACTAGAAAATCAATCGTATTAAACTCGGGCGGCTTCCATTTGAAGCTGTGAGTCCAGGTGTATTTATAATCTTTAAGCTTGTCTTCTTTGGTTTCCATACCCACGCCTAAAGACATGGATGTGAAGATGAGTCCGTCGTTTTCGTATTCAAAGATTCCGGTCTCTATCTTGTGAAATAGTTTTTGACAGCATTCTGTGATGTGAGTCGTTTCGTCAGACATGTGAAACTCTTTTGCACGAAATTTCATTGGATTAGCATCACTCTCGTATTGAACCGTATCTTGTATATGTTTCATCACCAACCTTAAACGGTCATATCTGTTCTGTTTTTCGGTTTTACTATAAAAGGGCTGTCGTCTTATATTTATTCCATTGTAAAAGTAAATGTCAAATGCTGCGTATAAATCAAGCACTTTGTGTTGTGTGCCATAAGGTATAAATTCACCGTCTAATAAGCACGCTTGTAATTCTGTTTTGGTTGTTGTGCAGCCGGTATATTGAACCTTCATGTTGGTGTCTATTAAATAAATACGACCACTTCTTGAAATCATGCATAACTTTCTTTCTCCATCCGCTTTTTCGGTCACACAGAAATCGTTTAGAATGCAGGGCGAATTGTTGTCGGGGTCGTTAATGACATTCATCTGTTGTAACGTATAAGAAGAAGGACCAATGAAATTCTTCGTGTCTATGAACTTGGGTTTGTCTTTTACAAAGAGTAAATTTAAATATTCGTCCAGAACATCCGTTTGTTCTTTTTTGGAAATGGGAAAAGACGTGTTCTGTATACCACATTGTATATAACGAATTGTTTTTTGTATGTTTTGGACTGCACCTGAAAAGTGTTTGTGAATATGCTCCAAATTTATCAATTCTAATTCAACTTCGTAGACTTCAGGCTGAGAGAACAATTTACTACTGGAAAAGGTTTTCTCTTTGAGTAACTCACCACGATTATTCACAGACTTGACAATACTCAAGTCCACTTGAATTTCAGGCATAGCTGGATGCGTCATCACGACACGATTCATATAACGAAAACTTTTATCGGATAATCCGGAGTTTGTTTGAATTTCTTCTATTCTTTTGTCAGAGGCCTCTAATTCAATCTCTTTCTGTATCGCAAACCGAAACTGAAACTGTTTGTTGTCGTAATAATTTGGATACTCTTCCATTTTTTGCTTCAACCTATATTTTGTCTCTAACGGAAGTACATTGGTTTTGCAAAACTCTCTGATTTGGGTAAGGTCGTTTAATTCACAACGAATTTTAGACATGTTATCCGTCATGTAATGAATCACTTTTAATTGATATTCTTCTTTTGACTTGACAAATCCATAAGAAGCAAGCGTCTGGTATATACGCTCAAACTGCATTTTATCAATAGAATAGAAGCGGACCTCTCCTTCCAAATGGGTTTTTGTTTTTCGCAAATCATCTTCCTCATAAGGTTTAGAGCTTCGTTTACCAAATTTGAAGTTGAGAAAAGATTGATATACCGATAATGCGGTAGCTAGACTCATGATATATATATTACTATTGATTTATTTCATTCTTCAATTTTATATAATTTTACCAATACTTGTTTGATAGAATGATAAAGTTCTTGCTTTTTGTAGTTTTCTACAGGCAACAAAAGACGTCTAGACATGTCTTGTAGCTGACCTAATAAATAATAACTTACGGATTTTAACGGTTTTTCAAGGGAAACTTCTAAATAATTTTGCAGGTCTATCTCTTCTATAAACTGATTCGTTTCGTTCATCCAAAAAGGTTTGTCAGCATGGGTATCTGCATTTCCCATTTTTACAAAGGTTCTTCCTTTGATATAGATAAGATTCACCTGATAGTAAGTACATAACACAGAGAGAGTTTCAAGTGAAATTTCTTTATCGTAAACCAGATTATTCATAATGGTTTCCCGTTTCTTAAACTTTATTCCTTTGGCTTCTATCTTCTCCGCCAATAGAGTTCTTTCTTTACATTCATGATATGTGGTATCCTCAATTGTTGTACGGTCTATTTGATTCACTCTCTTGTAAAATTGAGTGAATAAACTAGGGGGAGTACGCGATTTTGATTTTTTTTTACGAGGAACCGCTCTAATATCAAAACTGCTTTTCATGAAGTAAGGAGAGAACGAGGCAATCATTATCTAGTTTATATTTATTCATTTATATTATTTTTTAGACGTTCCTTTGTCTCCTCTATCTTCTTAATGTCACATTCTTTAAGCAGTACATACTCAATGTATTTTTGAATGAGCTCTACAGTTTCTTTTGCGACTTCATCCATTTGAACAAACGTGCCGTTACTATTCTCACTTACAGCCACGCTATCCTTTTGAACTATAATTTTAAGAATATGAATATGTTCTTCTTTTGTAAAACTCTCAATAATTCTCATCATTTTATCCAAATCAGTATTCATTAAAAATACAATCAAGAGGTATTTATATTATTTCTGAAATGGAAGAAATGGAAGAGTCGTTCAACTCAAACCGGGTTCCTATGATTTTTACCTGGATGGTTTGACCTATAACATAATCATCAAAATTTTTACTTGGATTGTGTTCTCGGCTTACAAAGAATATAATTGGATTGTCGGTTTCTTGATAAATTCCCCGAATTCCAATTTTTGTGTTATTGATAATTTTGCAATCGGTAAGTGTATTTATTTCTGGATTACATACGTCCGCTTTAAAGATTACATCAAAGGAGACAGAATCTGCATACAAGAGTCCACACGAATACGATTCCAACGTCATGCTTCCTATAGACAAGTATCCTTCATTGCGACATTTTCCTTCTAGTTTGTCTTTCGCATAAGACATAAAGTATTTTTTAGGCGAAGCGCAATACTGATAAGGAATTAAGATAGACTCTTCAATAGAGACCCTTGAAAACATGTTGTTCTATACTGTTTAAGATTATGTATTTATCTCAATTTTTTTCTATATACAAATGATATTCTATTTTGGAGAAGAAATACCTTTCTTTTTTTACACGGTCAAAATGTCTCATGTAAATTTCAGCTAAAATAGTCAACTCGGTTCGCGTAATGTCTTCATTCTTTTTTTTGTTTTTGGTATTTTCCTTGGTAAATACCGTTTTCTTTAAAATAACTTCATTCAAAAAATCAATAATGTCGCTTTTCTTTTTAATGAGTAAATAACTACCTCTTGTATCCGGATTCTTTCGTTCTCTGATTTTAAATTGATACGTATTGTCTGTATAATAGCCCATAAATCCTAAAGTGGAATACACCGGCGAAGGTTTAAGCGTATACAAGTCTTTAAATAGAACATTTTCAGTAGGAGACGCCTTTCTCCATTTCATCCCTTCTGGATTCCATCTATAGATTTCTAATACACTGCGAATCCCCTCTCTGTTTAAAAGACCTATCGCCCGAATCCCATCTCTTTCTACGATACGCGTTTCATAATACTCTTTTAATTTTTCTTGAAATGCATTCAATTCTTGTGTTTGAGAATAAAGGGATTGAAGTACTTCTAGTTCTTTATCGGTTGTCAGTTGGTCACATAAATGATGAATCAAGAAATCTTCTAATTCATCATCTGATATATCACTGTGTTCTTTGATATATTCGCATGCTTTTGGATAGAGTTGATACCATTCTTCATCCGGGTTTTCTACAGGGATGGTAGCCTGAGTATATAGGGTTTCTAAATCAGACATGATTTTGGATTCAATGACTCTTTTTTCTTGCGTCAATGCAAACGATTTATGTTTTACAGGAATAGGACGTATACGGTCATAATCCATCGTTCTTACATCCTTTAATTCTATAGGTTGGAATAAATAAAGGTCTGCAATGTTTACAAGATATCCTAATTTAGAGTATTTATCACTAATCGGTGTTTTATTCTCTATCATGTCCGTAAACGTTCGTAAAATTTCTGCCTTTGGAGATTTCAGTAAAAACATGAGTTCATCTTTCTGATACACGTGTTTTTTGATAAACAGATTTTTTATTTTATCTTCTAGTTTGTTATTTTGAGTATCTTTATAAGAATAGGTCAATATATCCTCTTTGTTGGTAGGATTGATTTGATTGATGCAATCATATTCACAATCTTGCGTATAATCACACAAACTACTAAACGGTTTGTCTTTTACTTCATATCTTATTTTTTTCCCGTTACTTAAAAGAAGAGTCAGTCTCTCCGTCATCTTTGAAAAATTTTGCTGCTCTTTGTTTAACAAACAATCTACCGAGACTGATTTCAATATTCTACTAATGACGCCAATCTTGATAGACTTTTTTTCAGCCATGCGATACAAGAGACTATCCAGGGATTCCCTTTTTGGATTTTTTAATACACATGTATACAAAAACAGCATAAAATTGCGCTCTTCAATCGGTAGTTCGGTATGACTACAATTACGTCTTGCTCGCCCAATGATTTGTTCTATGCGATTTAAATTATACCAGGGTTCCATCACATGGACTTGTCTCACATTTTTTAAATCAATCCCTTCCGTTCCTGCCTGAGAGATTAAGACAACCTTCACATGTTGACCTTGGTGATTGTCATGAGTTAATGCCCGAATCTCCGCATTGTTGTCCGGACTTAACATCTTTTCGCCGGTTATCATAGCATACTTTGCAGTTTGAACCTTTCCTGTATAAGAGGGGTCGTTTTTTAAATTATATACATTTGCATCCTTCTTTTTGTCTCGAAATAAAGTTTTGGAACTCTCTCCGAACCGTTTGAATCCCATTTCTTCTAGGGCAAGTGCAATCGGGACAAGGCCTCCATTGATATACTGGGAATAAATAAGAACAATCCCTTCCGATACAATAATCTGGTCCAACA
>Ga0209353_10000500_pt1 | contig 23896 bp, 20 predicted proteins | sample LauGreSpBDMM15SD_2_FD_187561 | JGI IMG/M metagenome (GOLD analysis project Ga0209353, IMG submission 187561) | Freshwater lake microbial communities from Lake Michigan, USA - Sp13.BD.MM15.SD (SPAdes) (version 2) | ecosystem: Environmental > Aquatic > Freshwater > Lake | place: Lake Michigan...
TTTTTCTGTTTGTAGCCCCTTATACCAAATCAATATTTTTCAAAGAAAAAGTGACCAATTCGGTTACCTTTTTGTATACTTGCATTTAGGTAACCGAATACAATCAACTGATAGTCAGTATTTGATTTGTATCTATTTATTAGGCTACTCGTTTTTAAAAAATAAGTATAATTTCATCGGGATATAAAGTCCTTGTCCTTGATAAGCGAGCAAGAGCGTGCGAAGGTTACGCGCGTAGCGCTGGGTTTGAGATGAAGCTTTTCACCTTCAATTTTTAGTCTAATTGTTTTAATGCGTTTGTGCTAACGTCATTTACAACTGTATAAATTCTACTTTATCAGTTTTTAACTATATTTACAACTCATCAAAACAATTCTACCATATGCTTACTAACCGCCAGTTATTTTTACAATACCAGGCACAAACCTCTGATTTTCCTTTGGCGATAGAAATTGAAAGGGCGGAAGGAATTTACATGTACAGTCCTGATGACAAAGTCTATATGGACTTGATTTCTGGAATTGGTGTAAGCAATATTGGCCACAGGCACCCGAGAGTTTGCCAAGCCATCAAGGACCAAACGGATAGTTATTTGCATTTAATGGTTTATGGTGAATATATCCAAAGCCCACAAACCTTATTGGCAAAAGCCTTGGCTGACACCTTACCAGCACAACTCAACAGTACCTATTTTGTAAACTCGGGAAGCGAAGCGATAGAAGGTGCCATGAAACTGGCCAAAAGACATACCGGCCGTCATCAAATAATCAGCTGTGTTGATGCCTATCATGGATCTTCGCATGGTGCTTTGTCTTTGATGGGTAATGAATTTTTCAAACAATCCTTTCGTCCGCTCCTACCCGGAATTCGACATGTCAGGTTCAACAACATGGAAGACCTGCAATATATCAACGCGCAAACGGCTGCGATTGTGATTGAAACCGTACAGGGAGAAGCAGGCATCAGGGTGGCTGATGAGGCCTATTTTCTGGAACTCAGGAAACGTTGCACGGAAACCGGCTGCTTGTTAATTCTAGATGAAATACAAGCCGGATTTGGTCGTACAGGAACTTTTTGGGCATTTGAACAATACGGCATTGTACCTGACATTTTGGTTTGCGCCAAAGGAATGGGAGGCGGAATGCCAATTGGTGCTTTTATCGCTTCCAATGAAATCATGGCTTGTTTAAAGACCAATCCAATCCTTGGACATATCACTACTTTTGGTGGACATCCGGTAAGTTGTGCTGCTTCACTTGCAACTTTGCAGGTAATTCTAGAAGAAAACTTGTGCAAAGATGTCAAACTCAAAGAGGCTTTGTTTAGAAAAAAACTACAGCATCCACAAATCAAAGCCATCAGAAGCAAAGGCTTGATGATGGCGGTGGAGTTTGAAAACTTTTCACAACTCAAAGCCATCATTGACACCAGCATTCGACATGGAATCATCACCGATTGGTTTTTATTCTGTGACAACTCTATGAGAATCGCCCCACCATTGACCATCACTTTTGCCGAAATTGAAAAAGCCTGTGAAGTAATTTTGGCGGCGATTGAAGAGTGTTGAGTGATGAGTTTTCAGTAAAGAGTTTAGAGTATTAAGTACAAAGTATTAAGTACAAGTATTGTGAGTTGTGAGTTGAGTTTTTGGTATTTGCTTTGCTCTTTTACTCAAAACCAAACCCTCCCCACTCACTAGTTTTTACTAAACACTCAAAACTAAACACTCATCACTAACTAAACACTCATCACTAACCAAACACTCATCACTAACTAAACCCTCCCCACTCACTAGTTTTTACTAAACACTCAAAACTAAACACTCATCACTAACTAAACACTCATCACTAACCAAACACTCAAAACTAACTAAACCCTCCCCACTAACTAGTTTTTTTTACTAAACACTCAAAACTAAACACTCATCACTAACCAAACACTCATCACTAACCAAACACTCATCACTAACCAAACCCTCCCCACTCACTAGTTTTTACTAAACACTCAAAACTAAACACTCATCACTAACTAAACACTCAAAACTAAACACTCATCACTCATTCCAGGCTTCTCAAGTCCACTGGCACTACCCTTGAAACGCCTTGTTCAACCATGGTTACCCCGTAAATAATATCTGTACTGGCCATGGTGCGTTTGTTGTGCGTTACAATAATGAATTGCGATTCGTTGGCGAATTTACGAATGATGTTGTTGAATTTGTCGATGTTGGCATCGTCTAAAGGGGCATCAACCTCATCGAAAATACAGAAAGGCGCAGGTTTGAGGAGGTAAATGGCAAACAATAAAGAAATGGCGGTCAATGTTTTTTCGCCCCCCGACAATTGGTTAATCGTGAGCGGTTTTTTACCTTTTGGTTTCGCCGTAATCTCAATCGCCGATTCAGAAGGATGGCTGGGGTCAGCCAATCTTAGGTCGCAACTGTCTTCATCTGAAAACAAGGAACGGAATACTTTGATGAAATTTTCCCTGATCAAATGAAATGCTTCCAAGAAGGTGGCTTTGGCTACCGTGTCAATTTCTTTGATAGTATCCATCAATGATTTTTTGGCATTGATTAAATCGTCTTTTTGGGTAGCAATAAAAGTATGACGCTCTTTGATTTCGTTATAAGCTTCCATCGCCATCGGGTTGATGGGCCCAAGGCGTTCGAGCGAGTTTTTGGTAAGGTCTATTTTATGTTTGAGTTCTTTTTCTGTCAGCGAAGTTTGAAGTTCTTCTTCAGATTTATGGTCTACATTCACTTCAAATTCTACAGAAATCCTTTCCTTAATAGCGGTCAAACCAATTTTTTCTTCGTTGATTTTATTGTTGATTTCCACCAAAATAAGCGCCACATTTTCACGCTGACGTTGAATTTCTTTGGCTTCTTTTTCAAACGCGTCTATGTTGCCTCTGTTGTTATAATATTCTTTTTCCGCTTCACTCAAGCCTCCTTCGATGGCTTCTTTTTCCTTGTACAGTTCTACCAGTTCGTCATCAGAAATCTCCGCATTGTTGATCATGTTTTTGATTTCTTCTTCAATTTTCCTGAGCTCCGCTGTGTTTTTTTCAATACGTGCTTTGCTGCCTTCAAAAGCCGCTTGTTTGTACCCAATTTCTTGTTCCAGGCTACTGATTTTGTTGCTTTGTTGGTGAAAATGGATGTTTTCTTGGTTGTATTTGGCCGACTTCTCTGCAAGGTGTTCATTGTGGGCCACCAAGTCGCGGTTCACAGTATTGATTTGCTCTTCGGTGTCGGCTAAAATTTGTTTGGCCTCGTCCACTTTGGGTTGGTGCAAACTGATTTCTTCGGTGAGGCTTACTATTTTATCCTGAATATCTTCTGTTTTACTGGCCGTAGAATGGAGAACATTCACCAATTGTTCTTTTCGAGTTTCAATAGATACCAACTCATTTTGTAAGGTATTGATGGCCTTTTTGGTGGTATCAATTTCAGCGGCAAAGGTGCTTTCTTTCAACGCTACCTGTTCGTTGATTTTATTGTTGAGCCTTGCTTTGATGTCTATTTGCTTGGCGGTTAAAGTCTTGATTTGTTCCTCTAGCTTCTCTAGGTTTTTGGCCCTGCCAATTCTTTTTCCTTCAAACAAACCCACTGATCCGCCAGAAATACTGAATTTCTTTTTGGCGATTTTGCCATTTAAGGTAATCAATACGGCTTCTGTATTGGGTAAGTCTTCCTGGTTTTCAGTTACCAGGTAAACGTCGTTCAATACGTATTCGATCAGTGCCCTGTATTTGTCTTCAAACTCCACCAATTCCAGCGCATGTTTCGCATTCGGGATGGTTTGGATTGGCGTGGTCTTGAAATTTTCAAAGGCAGAAAGAATAAAAAAGTTTGCCTTTCCTTTGCTCGATTCGCTCAATAGATTGACGGCATCGATGGCATTTTTTTCTTGTTCCACTACATAATAATTCATGTAGCTTTCCAAATAATTTTCTATCGCAATCCTATAATTGTCATCGCAGGTAAGGATATCCGAAAGGAGAGGCGCTTCTTTGGCCCATTGGGAATTTTTCTTGAGAAAACGTACCGCATCAGGAAAACCTTCAAGGTTGTCGACCAATGATTTCGTTAGGTTAAATTCATTTTGTTTGGAATCTAATTTACGGTTGGTAATGACATTTTCTTCTTTGAGTTTTTCAATTTCAGCCTCTAAGTCTGCAATTTGTTTTTGAAGGTTTTCTTCTTTCAACAATTGCAGTTGTAACAAAGTCTCTTTGACTACTATTTGCTCTTGTTGAATGTTGATTTTACTTTCAAATTCCGATAGACTGGTGGTATGGGTATGGTTATCGCTGGCCGTTTTATCCAGTTCCAACTTGAAAGTTGAAAGCTGTATCTGGTTGAATTCTAAAGTTTTATTGAGATTGAATACCGCTTCCTGTTTTTCCCTGAATATGGTATTGAAGCTGCTGGCTTGTTCCTGTAAAGTTGCTGTTTTTAACTTTTCAGCTTCGTATTCAGTTTTAAGGATATCCAAATTTTTGGCCAATTCATCAAACTGCTTGGTCACTGATTTTTGTTCTTCGCCCAAACTTTTGATACTGAATTCTGCCCTTTCGTTGCTTTTACGGTCCTGTTCGGTTTGTTCATGCAAAGCAAGCGTTTGGTCATTGAGGTAACGCAAACGTTCGTTCTTGATTTTCTTCTCACTTTCATGCGCCCTGATTTTGGCGATGTGTTCATTGAGGGTTTTCTGACGACTTGAAAGTAATTTTTCATGCGCCACCGCCGCCGCTTTGATCTTTTCTATTTCAGCCTCTTTGGTAGAGAGAGAAGTATTTAAAGCAATTTGTTTGTTGGTTTCTTCTTCCAGTTGGCGTTTCAGGACATCAAAATTTTCATTGAATTTTTTGATGGTTAATCCCGCCAATAGTATGCTTAGGTTTTTATATTCCGTCTTGATCTGAAAATACTTCTCTGTTTGTTTCGCCTGTTTTTCGAGCGATTTAAGGTTCTTTTCAATTTCAAAAAGCAAGTCTTCTACACGTGCTAAATCTGCATCGGTATCGTCTAATTTTTTAAGGGTTTGTTTTTTCCTGATTTTGAATTTAGATATCCCTGCCGCTTCTTCAAATAAATTGCGTCGAGAGTTGTCTTTGTCGTTCAGGATATCGTCGACCATGCGAAGTTCAATAATCGCATAGCTGTCGGGTCCAATCCCTGTATCTAAAAATAAATCAGTAATGTCTTTTAACCTACAGGTAACGCCATTCAAAAGGTATTCGCTGTCGCCGGTTCTGTAATACCTTCTGGTGATGGTTACTTGAGAATATTCGGTAGGCAATAAGTTTTTGGTATTGTTAAAAGTAATGGCTACTTCCGCCATTTGGTGTGCTTTTCGGTTTTTGGTGCCGTTAAAAATCACGTTCTCCATTTTGTCAGAACGCAGGTTTCTTGTTTTTTGCTCTCCCAATACCCAACGGATAGCATCTACGACATTGGATTTCCCACAACCATTAGGGCCCACAATGCCAGTAATGCCTTCATCAAAATTGATGACGACCTTGTCTCCAAAACTTTTGAATCCCCTAATTTCTAGTTTACTAAGTTGCATTCGTGGCTGGTTATTTCTCTATTCAAACAAAGAACCACAAATATATAGAATTATGGATATTTGTGAACTGGTATATGGGAGTTTTTGACATTTTCATTTCATGCCTTCATGCAAGAAAATCAAGTAATTGTTGTGCTTTATTGTGTTATGAGATTTGGTATCATCAAATACCAAAATGCAATAACCTTATTCCAGCTCAATATAGGATTAAGTTTAAACTATACGGCTATTGTACCTGTCGAAGTCCCCATAAAAAAGAAGGCTCCCACACCTGCTTCTATTTCGATATTTTTAGCAAACGACAAGTCCATAACACCGCGCCACCAAAGGTTAAGCTTCTTCGTCTTAGGTGAAGCCTAACCGAGTGCTTCCCGAACACGGAGCAGGCTGTGGTTTGGCTTGCGGCCACCACGAAAACTTAGTTGTTTTTGGCAGTAGTTGTTCTTGCTGTCAAATGTTTGTATACACCGTTCCACAATTCAATTCTTTGATTTAATGAATTGATAACTGCAACTTCTGCTTCTTTCCAATATTGTTCGTTGTCTTCACAAAGATTGGCTGTCATTTGTATAGCAAGATGGCTATGGTGGTCGCCATCAATTTCAATGTGTCTTTCGATATAGTATTTAAAAATAGAAATATCGTCAGGAAAGTTCTTGTGCATTTCATTTATTATAGAGATAAACATCCCTGGGATCAGGTCTTCACGTCCAAAAGTAAAAATAGCCGATTGCAAATAGTCTTTACCGCTTTCAATAACTTTGAATGTAAAGTCTACAAAATCTTTTGCTTCTTTTGGTGTTTCAGATAACAAATAAGCGGAGTTAAAGTCGCCAGTTTTTTTTAATGTATCTGTAAATGCTACAATTTTTGAAGTATCCGCCCCACATTGTTTCATCGCTTCTAAATACAATTCAAAATGACTTTTCCTGATGCCATTTAGGTCTACGTCAGATTCTTCTCCTACAATAATTTCGTTAATAAGATATCTTGTGTCTGCGGTTCCTTTGGGAAACCAAGGAACAGATGTGCATGTCAAGTTGCCTTGTAGCGTTTTTAATAAAGACATAAAGTCCCAAACAGCGTATACGTGGTATTGCATAAATACTTTTAAGTCGTCTATGTCTTTAATGGCTGAATAAACTTTATGATTAATAATCTCTTGTCTTAGGGGCTCAATTGCCTTTTTTATCTTTTCAATTTGGGTAACCATCATCTTTTCTTTTTTTTCTAGAATAACATTTTAAATTACTTATTGTTTGAATTGCTATAAATTCATGAAGTGTCGCTACAATGACTACTGAGGTTGCGGTGTTTGAGCATGCTGCCCATTGCCAACGTAAATGTAAGGTAAAATAGTTGAAATTTGTATTAGATAAATGAGTAGTTTAAACTAGCAAAGATAAAATGAAGTTGAATAAAATTATATCGATTCGATCCGTTTGCTCCACCTTCAAGCAGTCTATAGCCAATGTTTCCTTGTAGTTTTTTAGTGAAACAATATCTTCCAGAGAATGAAAGATCAATGGCCCTGCCTTTAGGTGCAGCTATGCCTTCTCCAAAAAAATCAATACCTATTTTTTGAGATATATCCCAATTGGCTAATAGGTTGAAAAGAGGAACAAAACCAATACTGAAATTTTCACTTAAATGTTCTCTATTCTTCAACGAGAATCCTGCATCTCTAATTTTTGCAGACAACCCCAGACCAAATTTAAATTTTTTTTTACTGACGATCCTTCGATTATAGGTAAAGCGATAAGAATTAAACTTGTAAACAGCTTCTGTTGGTAGGTTAGCTTTAAAGTTTTTCCCATCAAATAGTATATCGTTTTCTAATGTTTCAGTTACTACAATTTTTAAGGGAGCATAAAGAAATGAAAAGTGATTTTTTCCATTTGATAAATAACCAACGCGCAACCTCACAAATGGACTTACAGGAGTCTGAAAATCATTTTTCAGAGAAAATAACGTTCCATTATTGCCGTTGCGAATAGTATTCATGCCTGTAAAGAAAGCTCCTGATTCAAGATTAACGAAAGTCTGAGCATGCGAAGACAAATTGGAATGCAAACAAATAAAAAGAATCCAATAGCTAGAGTGGAAAACAAGCTTAGATGTCAATTGCTGCATATAGGGTTCTAATTTTTTTGAACTGTATTGTTTAATGGTGTACAACGTGTACAAACTTGTACATCATGCGGGTTGAACTCAACCTTCGGTAGCTTCCTTCGGCGTTAAATTTTACCTGTATGCCATACCTACATTTAATATTACTAGGTCAAAAAAAGAGAAAAAAGTGACAAAAGATAGAATTAGAGTGAAAATTAATGGGTAAGCGAGTTTTTCAGCAGACCCTACACCAGTAGGTTTGATAATAACCAATCGGTAAAACCCCCATTTGAATCTTTTGTTTTTAGCGTACCGCTGTATCTGAGAGGTATTGCTGTAATCGCAATCATGTATGGTGGTCCCGCTGAATGGCGAGATAGATAGCGAGAAGCCTTCCGCTAAGCTACAAGCTTAGCGGAAGGTCTGCTCGCGACTAGTTGAAGGTTAATTAATCCTCTGATCTTGAAAGTGTGTAAATTACCAATCCAAATCCAATTTTATTAATTGCATCTGCAATGTTGTATACAATATCCATGGAGTGTGCAGCAGCAGCAGGATCAGAAACCAACTGAATACCGAATAATCCTCCCGGTGTACCTAAAATATATCCCAATGGATAAATCGCCCAGCCAACTAATACGAACCATGCTAAAAATCTTGTTGCTTTAGCAACCTGCGGGCCTGCTGTCTGAGATAATTTTGCAACTTCACCAAACCAAATTAAATAGGCAATGTAGAAATACGCCGCTCCAGAAATCACTCCCCATATAACACTACTTCCACGGTCTATTGTTTCTCCAAAATAACCTGTGATAAGCATTACCAGTGAGGCAAAAATCAACTTCCATAATAAAGAAATTTTCGCTCCAGCTTTTTTGGTAATGAGGTAGAATTCTACACACATAAGAGGCACCGTAAGAATCCAATCCACATAGCGGAAAAAGGTAGGGGATTCTCCGGTTTCAAGATTGTAACCCCGCATGTAGTAGTAATGCACTGCTGCAATAAAGGTTATTAATCCCGATACAAGTACCGAAGTTCTCCATTTTTGAGATGTATTGTTGAGCTCAAAAAAGAAGAAGACAGAGGCGGCCATCATGGCCATCGTTCCGATGAAGAACGTGAATGCAACGTAGTTGTCGCTGGCAATTTTTAAATGGTCCATTTTTTTGTTTTTTAAAATTTACCCTACTCTTAAGGATTTTCGGAATCTCCAAGTTTTTTATTTGATTTTAATCTTCATTTTACGCTTAACGAATACCTGAGCAGAAGGTTTTACCTCGGTTAAACTCGCCCATAAAGTCAGGCGGTGAAAAAATAGCCGTATATTTTTTTAAATATACCTAAAAAACACCTTGCAAAAAAGAGCTGATTTCTGTATTTTTAAAATAGCGCAATTATTAAAATTATGGCTTATACAATACCTATACATAGATTCCAAACCCATTTAGCGCTCTTGAGGATTCTATTGCTAAAGATAAGCCTGTTCGGTTTATGGACACCTTTGTGTATACTGATGAATCACAAATGGTTTGTAGCACAAGGTTTATACCGCCTTGCATGGCATTACGAGATTTAAACAAGCTAAAGAAACCGCCGTCTGCGAGACCAGGTGGGGTAAGAGGACGGAGGAGTAATTCTCCGTCCTACTGATTATTGAGGCAATATATACAACCAAATCATTCTTGAAAGTCTAAAATTACGCATTGACAACAATGTAATTGCCACAATAATTAGACATACAACAGTCAAGGAATCCATCATTGGAAATGCCCATTTCAAGATAAAGAAAACAATTACTCCTTCCACCAAACTTAAACCATAACTCACGAACATGGCACCTTGGTAAAAACCAGGTTCGCGTTCAAAATGGTAACCACAACTGTCACATGCAGCCTTCATTTTGGGGAAGATATCAAAAGCACTTTTAGCAGCATGAAACACATCTCCAGCCTGACATTGAGGACATTTTTCTTTAAGAACTCCGCCCAATTGATGCGTTTTAGTGTTTTTCATTTTTAAATTTTTTAGCATTCAAAGGTCAATATAATCTCCTTAATAACCAATAAACATTTACGCCAATAACAGTGTTACACACGCCAATTTAGTGAACATCAAACTTTGATTTGAAAAGTAAAAGTTAAATGTCTAAAGTTTGTCTAAATCTTCATTAATTTATTGAGGTTTAGACATTCTTTTTCCATTCTGGATTCCTGATAGTTCCTTGATTTACAATAACCTTGTCTTTCTTGTGCATTGCGTAAAGCAGATTGCTTATCTTATTTTCATTTTGAAGTCCATCTAAAGTTCATCTAAATTTCATCTAAAGTTTGTCTAAATCTTCATTAATTTATTTGGTTTTAGACATTCTTTTTCAAATTGCCCCCCACTTTAATCTATTGATATTTAATTTCTTAAAATTCCCATTAAACAATTTGTATTGTTTGGGTATTAAAGTTTGTCTAAATAAATGTCTAAAGTTCATCTAAAGTTTCATTAATTTATTGAGTTTTAGACATTCTTTAATAAATTCAGAATTATTCATCACTTCTTCTTTTTACCTTTTGCTTTTTTCTCCACCTCAAACAATGTACCTTTTGTTTTTTCATCTTCAATCATTTGTTCATAGAGTTTAAACAAATATTCGAGACGTTCTTCATCACTTTCAAAAGGTTTACTACGGTAACAACGCTCAATGGCAAGGTCATTTTGATAGTGAGCTGCTCTTAAACCCTCGGGCATTTTCTCTGGGTCATGTAGCTCAGCCAAAGTTTTTTCATTTCATGATTTATTTGCGATGTTGTGAATTGCTTTCTAATTTGTACTATTGATAGAAGTAACAACGCTGTTTTATCAACCCATGCACCATTTACAGTTGTGAATTGCTTTCTAATTTGTACTATTGATAGAAGTAACAACATATATTCGTCAATTTCGTCACATTCTCTTGTTGTGAATTGCTTTCGTAAATTAAAATATTGAAATAAGCCACAACGGTGGAGGGTTTCATTTCGCCAATAACAGTGTTGGTGGCAAAGTGGGAAAGACAAAAACGACAGAATAAACTTTACAGAATATTAAATTTCTATCCCTTTACAACTTGTCATTAAATTGTAAATTTGTGTAAGAATAAATAAAATTATGAAACATCGAATTTATATGGACACTTCAATTATTGGTGGATATTTTGATGAAGAATTTAAAGATACGACATTGGCACTTTTTGAAAGATTTGAAAATAATGAACTTATATTCGTTGTTTCTGATTTATTAGACTTAGAATTATTAAATGCACCAACTCAAGTTAGAGAATTACTTCATAAATTCTCAGCTGACAAATTTGAACGTGTTGATTTAACTGATGAAGCTATTAAGCTTGCTCAAGCTTATATAGAAGAGAAAGTTGTTGGTAAAACTAGTTTAGAAGATTGTAGACATATTGCACTGGCGACTTTAAATAAAGTTGATGTTTTAGCTAGTTGGAATTTCAAACATATCGTAAACTTAGACAGAATTAAAGGTTATAATTCTGTTAATCTTAGACTTGGATACCAAATGATTGAAATTAGAAGCCCTGAAGATTTACTAAAATATGAAAACGACTAAAAAAACTAAATCATTCGACGCTGTAAAAATGATGCGCGATGTAAGAGATAAAGTGAGTTTAGAAACACAAAACATGAGTCTTGAAGAATTGAAAAATTATATTAAGACACGTTTAAGTGAAAGCAAATTAAAGCCTATTGGAGAATAAACATTTAAAGCGTTCTGGTAACAGGACGCTTTTTTATTTTAATTGGAAGAAATTACACACCAGCCACCAACATCAAACTGACGCACCATGCGGTTTGTGCTTCGGAGGATTCGACGCATTTTTGTGAGCCATTACCCAAATGGTGTGAATTGCTTTCGTAAATTAAAATATTGATAGTAGCCACAACGGTGGAGGGCTTCATTTCGCCAATAACAGTGTTGGGCGTCATTTCATTTAGACAGATAATTATTTATTTAAACATTTTTTTCATTTTGTTGTCTGATAAGTTAACTTTACATAGTGAGTAAGAGACAAGTTATAGCATATAAAAAATACTTCTTAGACTTCTATGAAAGTTAAGATGATAATGTGCAACGAAAAATTGAATGGACTTTTAATTTAATTCGTGTAACACCAATAGTTCCTATTAAGTATTTTAAACATCTTGAAGGAACTAAGGCACTTTATGAAGTAAGGGTTGAAGTTGGAAGCAATATTTACAGAATATTTACTTTTTTTGACAAAGGAAACTTAGTCGTTCTTGGAAATGGATTTCAAAAGAAATCTCAAAAAACACCAAAACAAGAAATAGAAAAAGCACTTAAAATTATGGAGGAATACGAAAATGAAAAATAAAGCTAATATCACAACATTAGACCAAATTCTTGACAAAAAATATGGCAAGAAAGGTGCTCCTAAAAGAGAAAAATGGGAACAAGAATTCGAAACTTTCAGACTTGGTGCATTACTTGAAGAAGCAAGACACAAACTTGGAATGACACAAGAAGAGCTTGCAGAAAAATGCGGAACGAACAAATCTTATATCTCAAGAATCGAAAACAATTCTTCTGATATTAGACTTTCTACATTAATGAAAATTATTCAAACTGGACTAGGCGGACATTTAAAATTGACTCTTCAACTTTAGAAGAAAATTAAAAAACGAACGCCCACCAACATCAAACTGACGCACCATGCGGTTTGTGCTTCGGAGGACAGTTTGACGCATTTTTGTGAGCCATTACCCAAATGGTGTGAATTGCTTTCGTAAATTAAAATATTGATATCCGCCACAACGGTGGAGGGTTTCATTTCGCCAATAACAGTACTTTTAGCATTAAATTTTTCCCCTTAAGACAATTAATCGATAATGTTTTAGCTCAAAAATATCCTAGCCCTTAAGGTAAAATTAGAATTGTAATTGAATAATCAAATAATATATCGTTAATTTACATTGTGGACAAAACAGGTTACATAGAGATAAGAATTACAGGTTCAAAGGGAAATATTGAACTTTCTCCCGAAAATTATGATATTCGGGAAATTATTTCTGTTCTGGAAAATGCAGAAGAATTATTGTATTCAGGGGTTAAAAAGGATCGCCCTACAATAAGTTATAATATCGAAAAAGGATCTGTAAAACACATATTTAAGACATCTATTCAATATATAATAGGTTTTAATGCAATTATAGGGAAAGTTTCACAAGTCCAAAATATTGACTTTTTAGATCTTTCAACAGCAAAAGCTTTTGAAAATATTCAAGACATTGCAGTAAAAAAAGATTACATTTTCAATATGAGTACTTCAATTGAAAATTCAAACGAAGTTAAAATTGACAGAAATACAAATTTCTACAGATCCGAATCAATTTGGGGAGATGCTGAATTTTATTTTTATGGCAAAATCACCAATGCAGGAGGTAAAAACAATGCCAATATTCATATTGCTACAGAAGAATTAGGAACTATTCGTATACAAACACCTATTAGTTTTTTAGAAAATTTAGAAGAAAATCTTTTATATAAAACAGTAGGAATTAGAGCTAGCGGTAAACAACATTCAGAAACAGGTGAAATGGATACCTCAACTTTTAAATTCATAGAGATTGTTCATTATCAACCTAAATATGACGATAAGTATTTAACAGAATTAAGAGATAAGGCTAAAAAATCTTGGCTTGGAAAAATTAATCCTGACAACTGGTTGAAAGATATTAGAGGAGGTTATGATGCATAAAGCTGTTTTACTTGATACCAGTTTTTTTCTTAGATTTCTAAATGACAAAGACCCTTTATTTAAAAATGCAGACGGGTATTTTCGTCATTTCCTTCAAAATGAAATCACAATGATGATTTCAACAGTTTCTATTGCAGAATACTGTGTAGGTGGAGATGTAAATGAATTACCTTTAAGAAATCTTCAAATAATACCTTTTAATCTAAACCATGCAAAAAGAACTGGTGAATTTGCGAGAATAGCATTTCAAAATAAAGGGAAATTAAAACTAAACGAAAGAAATATTATCCCTAATGACACAAAACTTTTTGCACAAGCCGACTGTGAAAAACCTGTGACATATTACCTTTCATCTGATTCTGAAAGTTTTAAAATATACAATTTACTAAAACAAGAATCGAAACCTAATTTTATATTTATTGACTTAAATACACCTGCACACGAAACATTTGGAACATTTGACTTCTAAATAACGCCCACCAACATCAAACTGACGCACCATGCGGTTTGTGCTTCGGAGGACAGTTTGACGCATTTTTGTGAGCCATTACCCAAATGGTGTGAATTGCTTTCGTAAATTAAAATATTGATAGTAGCCACAATATTTGCCCATTTATAAAAACTTGGATGTTGTTGTGAATTAAAAACGTCATGTGAATTCAAAGAACAGACTCGGAAATGGGTATTCGTTTTATTTGAATGCCACAATTTGAAAAGGGCTATATAATAATACTGGTGAACTTCACTTTTATGCTTATTCAATCGCAAAATTTCCAACAAAAAATAGTTGCTAAATTATTTAACAACATTACAAAATGTGCTTATTGGGGCGTCATTTCTACTTTCAACTCATCATACTTATAATTAACAATCTCACCTGAAATAATAAGCTTAATTGCATCTTCAATTACATTTAAAGGAGCAACAAACCATTCTCTTGGTGTATGTCTATTGCCTTCTAAATCAAAAATATCAACATTTAAACAAACTTTACCGAATACATTATGTAGTAATAACTCTAATTTTTGAGGATTCATATTATAACATTTGAAAGAGGTTACGATATGAACATCAGCCATTAAATAGGTAGGTTCTTTGCTGGCATTCTTTACGCGTTCTTCAACTGACGTGCTTGAAAATCCAATTTTATAAAGGTTGCTAATCTCTTTAATTTCAGGTTTAATACTTTTTGATTTCAATACATAAATATGCCCTGTCAATAAATCCTCATTGGTAATATTACCTAAAAAACCTTCGTTAATTGTTTCATTATTAAAGGTAACACCTTCACCATTTTGAAATAAGCCTTTACCTAACGAACGGAAAAGCATGTTAGATTCTGTACCATTTTCAAATATTAAATGTGTTCTACCATCTCTTTTACCAAATTTATCTACGGTAATATCAATTAATGTTTTAACATAAACCAACATCCCATTCATTACAAAAAATGCACCTTCTTGTATTTGATTTTCGTGGAACTTAACACGTTTTCGCTTATTAGATTTCAAATCATTATGAACGTTTTTAAATAAAGATTCATAATTGTAGAAATCTTTACATGCTTTTCTTTGGGCAAAAAAATCTGTTGCAGCCCTATCTTTATCATAAGGTGTCACATGTTTGAGGTCAAATAAAGAATCAGCTTCATCGTTTTCAAGTAAACCAAAAGTATCATCATTAAAAATATCTTCAATAGAATTGTATGCTTTGGGTCTACTATTTAAAAGCATAAATGTATCATATATCCTTAGCATTTCTACTTTCAAGTCATTTTCTCTTATTCCATTCAAACGTGAACAAAGCATTCGTTCTTTCATATCACCACTATGTAGCGGTTCACGATTATGTTGTTCATAAAAATCAATGATTTCCATAAAACTTGCCACAAGCTTTTCATCAGCATTGCGTGCAGGACTACTTGCTGCTTTTACTTTTAACAAGCCAAATGGATCATTGGCAAAAATTTCATCTAAAATGCTATTCTTATCCATTTGCTCTTTTTCTTTTTTCTTCTGTTAAATATATAATACACTCAGCCATGCGTCTTTCGCTAAAATCAGAAGATTGTAAGCTTGGCTCTCTATTATTCATTTTTTGAAAATTAATAATTTTAGGCCAGAGTATTTTCGCTTCTTCAAAATCCATCTTAATTCTAGTAGCTTCAATAGTATCTTGAATTACTTTTAAAACATTGGTATTAACAGATTTTGACATTATTTCATAAGCCTTCTGAAATGGATTTACAGAATCAATTAAGTCGATATGCAAGTCATCTATGTTGATAAATTTGTTAGCTAATTTTAAAAAACGTTGGTCAGCAACACCTTCTTTTTTAGAGTAATCAGATAGAGGTTCATGTGCTAATTGACTAAAAGATAATGCTTCATCGTCTGTGAAGCTAGGGTAAATAGTTTGAATAACCTTAGGTAACAGTGTAGCATTTATTTCACTCTGTGGCATTGCTGCCGCTATTGCTTGCTGAATACTTGGATCTTCGTTAATGGCTTTTTTTATATCTGCCAAATCAATGATTTGATTGTTTTTTATAACAGAATCAAGCACTACATATTGACGAATTTCTTCTTTTTCTTCTGCTGACAAATCAGGGTATTTCCTATCGATTATTTGAGGAATAAATACCTTATTCAATACTTCGGCATCTATATTACTTGTAACAGCCCTTAAAATAGTATTGTCTTGTAAAATAGTAGCTTTCAAATCTTGAATATCAGATTCAATAATGTCTTTTACTCGTTTTGTGCTAGGCATTTTAAAACCATTTATTTTAATGTAACCTGGTTCTGGTTTATCAACGTCAGATAGTTTGGTTTTAAATTTAAAATTAGGTGCTAATACTTGCTCCATTAACAATGATGCCGTAATTGCTTTTAGCATATTGTTTACTGATGTTTTTACTTCATCACTTTGGGCATCAGGCTCTGCAATTAAATTGGTAAATTGTGCATGACTTTTATTATCACTATCTCTAGTACAACGCCCAATAATTTGAATAATTTCAGTTAATGAACCTCTATATCCTATCGTTAGTGCATGTTCGCAATAAGGCCAATCAAAACCTTCTTTTGCCATGCCTAAAGCAATAATGATATCAATATCATCTACTGATTTTACTTCACGTAAATAGTTTTGAATAATATCTCTTTCTTTAGAGTTATCATTTACCAAGTCGGCAATTTTTAAAACTTTACCGTCACTATGTCTTTTTACATAATGAACTCCTGTTTCCGAATCTACCCTTTCTACACTACCAATGGCGTCTATTATAGTATCAACTTCAACATATTTATCTTTTAATGATTCGGCAGCATTTACATTTGGTATATGAATAATTGTTTTTTTATCAGTATCTAATACTTCCATGATGGCAGAAGTATATTTTCCTTGGTAAAAATGATAGCCTATACCCAATGACTTTAAGTGCTTATAACCATTGAGTTGTTGGTAATAATTATAAGTTACTTTTGTAAATTTAGCTTCGTTTTCAGGAGTTAAAACAGGAACACTGTCTCCTCTAAAATATGACCCAGTCATGGCTACAATATGAGCTGATGACTTTGACATAATATTCCCAAGTAATGCACCTAACTTATTGTCATTATCAGCTGAAACGTGGTGAAACTCGTCTATTGCTAAAAGTGTATTATTAAATACTTCTTCGTCTAATTCTTCAAAAGCAAAACGCAATGTAGCATGTGTACAAATCAATATTTTTTCATCATTGTGAATGAAATCTTTAAAAGCTTGTACTTTGCTTTTATTCCCATCTTCACCTGGCGTACATAAATTATATTTATCGTTAGGTTTCCAATCAGCATAAAAGCCATCTTTGGTTAACAGTGTTTCTCTAAACGAGCCACCAATTGACCGCTCAGGTACTGCAACTATTACTTTTTTTAAGCCTTGCTTTACCAATTTATCTAAACCAATAAACATTAAAGCCCTTGATTTTCCCGAAGCTGGTGGTGCTTTTAAAAGTAAATATTGTGCATCACGAGCCTGAAATGCTTTTTCTTGCATTTCACGCATTCCGTATTGATTTGTATTTGCACTTGCCCCAGTTTGGGCGTAGTTTAAATTTAATATATCTGGCATAATGTTAAAACTGAAATGTCTAAATTTGTAATTATAATCTAAAGTTCATCTAAAGTTTGTCTAACGCTTCATTAATTTATTGAGTTTTAGACATTCTTTTTTAACTTGAACCTCATTTTAATCTGTTGATATTTAATTGCTTATAGTTTTCATTAAACAATTTGTATTGCTTTTGGTATTAAAGTTTTTCTAAATAAATGTCTAAAGTTTGTCTAAATCTTTATTAATTTATTGAGTTTTAGACATTCTTTAATAACCTTTAATATTTTTATCAAATAAATTAAAGCATAACTCGCTTATTTTTAGTCTTAAAGGCATTTATAGATAATGAAAGCTTTAATTAATTTACTTTTTCTTTAATAAATTTAGAAATATAAATCATGACTTCTTTATATCTTTTAACCTACAAAAACATTTTATTCAATATTCCCAATTTGTTTTTTAATTTCTTTGTCAAAGTCACTTTCAAAAAGACGGTCTTGAATAATTCTGTATTTTTCAAATTCACTTTCTGCATGAGCTTTGGCAATTTCGGCAGTTATTTTTCCTGCATCTTGAAGTATATTACGCTCATCAAATTCTAAAAACAAATCTAAACGTTTAGCCCAATCTTCCATTGTCATTGGGATTTTTCGCTTTGCTCTTTCTTCCGCTAACTCCAAATAAGCATTCACTATTCTACCTAAAGAATCTAATTCGTCTTGAGTTAAATAGTTTTTAGCTATGCTAACATCCGATTTTACAATTTTACCTTTGGGGCTATTTTCCCAAGTGGTAAGTCCCATATTTTCCTTTTCGCTATTTGCTCTATCAACAATAAGTTCAGCGGCAGTTTTGCCATGAATAGCAAAATGAAGCTTATTTTGAACCTTTGCAAAAAAAGTTTTAGTAGTTGGTGCTTCTTTGTTATAATCAATACTTGTAGTATAAATATCTGTTATTTTTTGGTAGAAACGTCGTTCACTTAAACGGATTTCCCTAATCTCTTCTAATAATCGTTCAAAAAAATCTTCGTCAAGAAAACTTCCATTTTCCATTCTTTTTCTATCCAAAACATACCCTTTTAAAGCAAACTCTCTTAATACATTGGTTGCCCATTGTCTGAATTGAGTTGCTTTAACAGAGTTTACTCTATAACCTACAGAAATAATAGCATCAAGATTATAGAAATCAACCTCTCTATTTACAGACCTATTTCCTTCTTGTTGAACTACTCGAAATTTTCGAGTAGTTCGATTTTCCTCTATTTCTTTTGACTTATATATTTCTTTTAAATGGTATGTTACTGTATTTGATTCTACATCAAACAGTTCAGCCATAAGTTTTTGAGAAAGCCAAATTGAACCTTCTTCATAGCGAGCTTCTATTGAAGTTTCACCACTTTGTGATGTAAAAATCAAAAACTCAGCTGTGCTATTTCGTATTAATTTTTTATTGTCGTTACTCATCTTCTAACCTAAAAAACGTCTTACTTCTTCTTTTTACCTTTTGCTTTTTTCTCCACTTCAAACAATGTACCTTTTGTTTTTTCATCTTCAATCATTTGCTCATAGAGTTTAAACAAATATTCGAGACGTTCTTCATCACTTTCAAAAGGTTTACTACGGTAACAACGCTCAATGGCAAGGTCATTTTGATGGTGAGCTTCTCTTAAACCATCGGGCATTTTCTCTGGGTCATATAACTCAGCTAATGTTTTTTCCGAATGTTTTTCTCGTTCGTCTAGTATTTTAAAAACATGGTTTTCTAATTCTTGTTTTTGGGAATCAGAAATTTGAGGAAAAGGGAATGTATTATAACATAATGTATTTGAATACTGTATTCGTGTTTCTAAACGACCTGCAATTGCTTGAATCCAATTGTTGTGTATCCTAGATGTCAAAATTGAAAACAACCAAATTTCAGGTTCATATATAACTCTAGCTGCATTTGAAATTATATATTTATCATCAACAAATCCTAATGGTATATACTGTCTAGTTTCTGATGTAGTTTGAGGAATAATTATTGCAGAATTTATTACTTTAAAGAAATCTCTAAATTGATGTGATTTTTTAGCTAAAGATTGGGCACTAATATCTCTACTTTTTAATCTAAACTCTTTAACTTTATTAATTCTAACACTAATTGGTACAATTTCATTTGCTTGTGTTAGTTTATCATCTTCTATCCATAAACAATATCTTATGTTGTTCTTTAATAGTTCATCAGCACCTAGGAATCTTTTGAAAAATATATCTGAACTTGGGAATTCATCCGTGATAATTTTTTTTTCAATTTCATTTAGAATTAAATGCCCACCATCAACAGGTTTGTTTCCAGAAACCATTTGTGATAATTTTGATATTTGAATTGTTCTTTTTTCAATAATAATATTTCTTGAATTGGATAAATAAGCATTTATATTATTAACATATAATTTCCTATTATCAAAAAATAAATTTTTTTTTGTTTTAAGATAACTGTTTCTAATTCCTACAATTATAACCGTTACACCTGCATTTGCTTTGGCATTGTTTTGCCATTTGAAAGATGTATGTGCAAAACCAATTTCAAGATTGTTATTGAATATATAAGGCCAAAGTAAAGCAACTTGTTCTCCTTGACAAATAGAATTGGTACTCACAAAAGCAAACTGTGCATTATTGTTTTGAATAAAAGTTGCCCCCTTAACAAACCAACAAGCTATATAATCAAGGTTCTTATAATTATCAAATCCTTTACAAACAAATGCCATATCTCCTTTTTGTTCAGCAGATTGCATACTGCTACCCAAATAAGGCGGATTTCCCAAAATATAAATCTCATCACCTACAATTTTAGGACAAACTATTTCCCAGTTTAATTGAATTGCATTGCCATGTACCACTTTACCTGCATCTTTTAAAGGTAAAGCTGGTGTAACTTGCCCAAAAGTAGAAAAGAATACCATATCCATTTGGTGCTTTGCAAGCCAAAGAGATAATATTGCAACTTCATGTGCAAAATCGTCTAACTCAATACCGTAAAAGTTTGATAATGTAATGTTTGAGTAAAAAAAAGATAAATCATTTAAACGAATTAATTCTTGAACAATTAAATTCTCTAATTTTCGTATTTCCTTGTATGCAATAATTAAAAAGTTACCAGAGCCACAGGCAGGGTCAAACAGTTTAATTTTGGCTATTCGATTCTGTAATGCTTTTAGTTTAGGTATGTTTCCTTTTGCGTTTTCAAATTCCTCATACAATTCATTTAAAAACAAAGGTTCAATTACTTTCATAATATTGGGTACACTTGTATAGTGCATTCCCATTCCGCCACGGTGTTCGGGTGTAATTACCGCCTGAATCATTGAACCAAAAATGTCTGGATTAATGGCACTCCATTCTAAACTTCCACAATCAATGGCAATTTGTCGGCTTTTTCTATTAAAAGTGGGTATTATTAATTTGTCTTTAAACAACCCCCCATTTACATAAGGAAAAGCATCAATATCTGTTGTTAAATTAACTCTATCTAAAGTAGATGTATTTAATACTTCAAATATTCTATCCAAATATTGGCTTAAATCACTGCCATCTGCTTGTGTATGATTTACTATAGCATGTGTAAATTGTGATTTCTTAAAAATATCAGTATCCTCAGCAAAAAAGCAAAATAACAAACGAGATAAAAATACATTCAAATTATGTACTTCTTCAGCTGTACTTATTGGGTTATCTTTTCTGATTTCATCGTAAAGCTTTGCCATTTTTTCGGCAGCTTTTACATCAGCAATATTTTCGGAGTGGTGTTGTGCTTTTTCCATACCAGCCCACGGTAAGAAAAAGTCGTAATTTTTTGCAATATCTACAATAGCAATATCTAAAGTATCATTCGTTTTAGTATCAATTGCATATAATTTTTGTAAATCAGTAACTATTATGAAACGAGGTTCATGTTTAGCTATTTTTTCATCATTTTTTGCAATTTCTATAGCTTCATAAATGTCTTTATTTTCGATTAGTTTATAATAAAGTTTTTTCTTCCAAAGAATTACATCTGTTTCATTAAATAAGTTAGTTGAGCCTAATTTGAGCTTTTGAATAGAAGCTTTTGGTATTCCGTAAGCTAAAAGCAAGTCGTAAATAAATGTTTCTTTATTTAGTTCAGAAACTATTTGCTGTAAGTTGCTTTCTATTTGGGCTATATTCATTTTGGATAGGTGTGTTTAGGTTTTAAATGTAGCAAAAATATTGATTGAAAATGGCATTTATAGCGCCTTTTCATTGAGCTAAACTTTTTACCTGTAATACTGGCACCAATTATTGCAGTCTATCTGCAATGGGGCGTTTATTTGTAGTTTTGGCAGGGCATTTTTTAGCAATGTAAAAGAGGGGGTATTGCTTTCTTGATTACTTTTCATAAAACATATATAGTTTTATTGTTTGTGTGTTCAATTCAATAATTTGTATAAATATCTTCTTCTATAAAAAGGCGCTGCTGTTTTTACAGGTTATTATATTTGTTTAATTTTCTTAGCGATTTTCTTATCGTTTTCCTTGTACATATTTTATCATCAACTAATAAAATATTTTTGAATTTATTTGGAGTTGAACTTAAAGTGTCTTGTAAAATACCTTCCATTGATCAATCATTTACTGCTAACTACCCCTTTATTTCCCCCCTCCACAAAAAAAAATCCTAACAAATGTCATTTATTTGACAAATATTTTTTAACTTAGTGTATACATAAATTATTTTGCCTGGCACAGATACTATTCGCAAACGTTAAAGCTTTTCTCAGAGGAGGGCTTTTAACTTGGGGTTTCTTTTTTCGGTTCTTCTCCTCAACACCCAACCGCCAGCACTAACTGGCTCAGAACCAATTGACAATTATTTTACAAATCTTTACTATTTATTTTAATGATTATGGCTCAATCAGGCGCAGGGCACGTAAGTAACGTGGCCAATTTTGAAAGTTTAATTAATTTATGTACCGTATTTGGTACCATGTACAACCCAGGGAGCAACCACATTCAGCTACCCACCTTACAAACCAAAGCCACAGAGGCCCTAGCGGTATTGCAAGCCACAAGGCTGGCCAAAGTCAACTACGACGATGCCACCAATGCCAGGGAAATTACTTTCGAATCGCTTAAAAAATTGTCTACCCGCATTGTCAACGCCCTCAAAGCCACCACCGCAAGCGAACAAAAGATAGACGATGCCAAAACCATTGTCCGTAAAATTCAAGGTTCTCGTAAAAAAAATACACCTCCTGAAGTGCCGGTAGCAGGGGAAGTGGTGCCAAGAAAAAATTCAGTAACCCAACAAGGTTATGGCGATCTCCTTGAAAATTTTACCAAACTCGTTGGGGTAATTGCCACCGAACCCTTATACCTTCCCAACGAAGAAGCCCTGCAATTAACTTCACTGAATGCCCTCATCATTGATTTAAAAGCGTCAAGTACTGTAGTGACCAACATGGAGCACAATTACAGTACCGCCCGTATTCAAAGAGACGAAGTGCTCTACGCCCCCAATAACGGTATGGTAGACTTGGCCCTGGCAGCCAAAGTATATGTCAAATCGTGCTTTGGGGCAAGCAGTCCTCAGTACAAACAATTGGGAGGTTTGGAGTTTAGGAGACTCATTTCATAAATGCAAAAAAAGCGTCCCCATATTTTCGGGACGCTTTTTTTTTACTTTTTACTCTCGCAACGTAGTTTTACCTTCTTGCAACGTGCTTGTCCCTTCTCGCAACGTAGTTTTACCTTCTTGCAACGTGCTTGTCCCTTCTTGTAACGTAGTTTTACCTTCTTGCAACGTGCTTGTCCCTTTTCGCAACGTAGTTGTCTCTTCTTGCAACGTGCTTGTCCCTTCTTGCAACGTAGTTGTCTCTTCTTGCAACGTGCTTGTCCCTTTTCGCAACGTAGTTGTCCCTTCTTGCAACGTGGTCGTCCCTACTTGCAACGTGGTCGTCCCTACTTGTATCGTGGTTGTTCATGGGTATCACCCATGGTTATTTTTATTTGCCCCCTATAGGGTTATGCGTCTTGAGTGCATAGGGAGTAAAGGATTAAAACAACTGTTGCGATGTAACGGTTGCGCATGCTTCACCTTCTTAAATTGCGTTATACGCTAAACTTTGTAATACACTCAACTAAACACTAAACACTAAAAATTCAAAACTAAACACTAAAAACTAAAAACTAAAAATTCAACACTAAACACCAGGGCAAACGCATTAAAATAATTTGAAAGAAAACTCGATATGAAAGGCCTCATCCCAAACCCTTCTCCAAAGGAGAAGGGCTTTAGAGTCGGATAAAATCAAAATGATTTATTGAAA
>Ga0209353_10000503_pt1 | contig 23821 bp, 31 predicted proteins | sample LauGreSpBDMM15SD_2_FD_187561 | JGI IMG/M metagenome (GOLD analysis project Ga0209353, IMG submission 187561) | Freshwater lake microbial communities from Lake Michigan, USA - Sp13.BD.MM15.SD (SPAdes) (version 2) | ecosystem: Environmental > Aquatic > Freshwater > Lake | place: Lake Michigan...
ATAGCGGGGAGCGTGTCCCCTAAAGCGATACCTGTTTCCCCCAAGCCGCGCATAAAACCCCGCTTGAGGAGGGTGCCAATCCCCACTTCGGGTTTTGGCATTTTAAAATCATATTTTTGCTCAAGCGCGGAGAGTTGCGCTTGAAGTTGCTCTTGCGTTAGGTCATCCCGAAAATTGACGGGGCCAAGTTTGGGCAGGTTGATGAGCATATTTATTGACCCAAGAGAGCATCTGCTGAACGTGCGCTTAAAGCATCTATTGCTTGCCCCCTAATATCTGCTAGGTAGGCTTGTTTACGTTTATTAAATATATCTGCGGCTTGTTGGCTACGCAAGTCTTTAGCAGTCAGGAAATTAGGGCCATAGTCTTTGGCAAGTTGTGCTCTAAGTTGAGCACCTTCACCCATCATAAAGTCGTTAAGACCTTTTGCCGTTGCTTGCATAATACGTGCTCTGTTTGCCTCACCCATTTCGGCATAGCGTTTTTCTTGTGCAGCAAGCTGTGCTTTAGCGATTGACCCTTGTTGTGCAAGCTGGGCAATACCTAGCGCGTTACGGTTCTGTTGGTCAACTGCGGATAGTTGTAACTGCTGTCCTTGATTAGTTACAGTGGCTTTACCAATATCACCCTGCTGTTCAACTTGTTGGCGTTGTATGGCTTGGCTATTACCAGCAGAAGCGGCATTTAAATTTAAGTTTGTGTACTTATACAAGTTATCAGCGGCGCGTTCTCCAGCCGCTTGAGCGGCTTGGTAATTACCTTTCTTGGCGGCAACTTTTTGTTGCTCAAGGTTGTCACGATAATCTTCTAATTTATCTTTAGCGGCACGATTTGCGGCTTCACCTCTGATCAAGTCAGCAATACCTTGGCGACCTTCGTTGCCCAGAGCACCCGCAAGACTACGCTCTTTACTACCGGCAATACCAAACCCAGTGCTAATAAGATTTAAGGCACGACCAACAGCCGAGTCTTTTTCTTGAGCGGCTTCACGTTTACCAAGACGTTCTTCACGGGCTTCAAAGCCGGGTTTGTCCATCTCTTCTAACTTTGTTTGCGTTTCTCTAACCGCAGTTTCTGTTGCTGTTTTTGTTTCTGCCGGTAACTTTTTGGTAATTGCATCAAGGTCGGTTAATACGGGAGCCGTACGTTCTGGCAAAACCGCAGGGATTGGCTTGTATGTCTGCATAGTAGGCATTTTGAAGCCACCACCATCAGGAGCCGCAGGGGGAGCGGGGGGAGGAGCCGCCGCATTATTACCCAACACATCCGAAGGAACTCGGCTTTGAGGGCCGTAAGGAACGGCAGTACCAGTTGCCGCAGGGTTACTAATTCCAGTGATTGCGGATGGCCCTTCTGCCGCCAGTTGCTGTAGTTGCGCAAAGGATAAGTTTGGTAGCGCCGCCGCAACGGCTTTAGCCGCTAGGCGTTCTTCATCAGTTTGTCGCATGAACAAACCGGGCACAGCGGACGCAGGGCCATACTGCATTTGCAGTTTGTTGCGTAGTTTGGCCATTTCATTAGCTTCAGTAAAATTTTGTCCTACACCACTGAAAAAACGACCCGCTGGAGTTGTGCCTGTATATCCTGTGCTTTGGTAACGCTCAACCTTGCCACCATCTTCAAACGCAATAATGCCACCACCGGCATAAGACTGCGGCAGGTTAGATTGCAAGGTTTCAACACCTTGAGACTGATCCGCTTGAGCGGCTTGCGCCATAACTTGTTGAGCAATCGGTGGTTGTGGAGCCTGTTGGCCTTGTGGGGGTTGTTGCATCCCAGCACCAGCCATGCTTTGCGCCATTTTGGCTTTAACCTCGGTTATCTTCTTGGTAAGTTCTTGGATGAGCGGGATGCCAACGTAAGGTTGGATTGCACCGCTTTGAACACCCGTAATAAGACTTTTCTGTATAGCTTCAATCTGTTGTGGATTAGTGGCGCGTTTAGCCATTGCCGCCATAGAAGCGGCACGGCGTGACATATCATCTTGTAGGCTATTGAGGCTCATGATTATTCCTTATGGTTTGCCCACTGCATTGTTTAACGCCAAAGCACCAATACCGGCAGTGCCCAAACCTGCAACTTGATTAACAAGTGAAGGAGCGGCTTGGTACTGGGTCTGAGTTGTTCCGGGCAGTGCGTAACCACGAAGCATAGCGTTGTACTGGTTGTACGCTTGCATTGGCGCGTTCTGCGCGTTGGCAAAGTTTTGGATTGCTTGGTTGATGTACTGCTGTTCTTGACCTTGTTGTTGACCACCAATTTGATTTTGGAAACCTAACATGCCAAGTTGAGCATTCTGTTGCGCTGTGCCAATGTTAGACAAATTAGAAGCCGCTTGATTAGCCAAACCGTAACCTGCTTGCGCACCAGATACACCTTGGAGACCCACGCCTGCACCCTGCATTCCTTGAGCAGTACCGGCCAGTTGACGATCCACCCCTTGCAGACCGGCTTGAGAACCTTGAATGCCTGTGCCATACAGTTGGTTGGCAGTAGACAGACCTTGCAGACCCGCTTGCTGACCTTGCATAGCAGTGCCAATACCAGACAGACCCAACTGACCGCCTTGCAAGGCAGTACCCAGTCCCTGTTGCGCTCCCTGAAGACCTTGAAGACCAAGGTTAGAGCCGTACTGCAAATTCCGTTGTGCGTCTTGATAGGCTTGTTGCAGACCTTGGGCACGAGCGGCATCCATTTGTGAAGCCAAAGCACGGTTAGCTTCAGCGTTTTCAATAGCCTGACGCGACCCCCCAAAAGCACCTGCACGAGCAGCTTGCGCTCCGCGTTGTGTACGGGCAATATCAGCTTGACGTTGCAAACCTTCAAGTTGAATATCCGTGACATTTTGCTGATACGGCGACATATAGGCGCTGATTGCACTGCTTGTGTCATACGTCCCAGTTCTAGGGTTGTACACATTTTGTGCCGCCTTGGCGTAATCGCTTCCGGCGCTGGCCGCTTGACTAGCATAGTCTTGTGCTTGACCAGAAACTTGACGGCCATACTGTTCAGCACGAAGACCCATCTGACCAATGTCAGCGGCTTGCTGTCCATAGGTTTGCGCTTGGGGGGCTAAACCTGCGGCTTGGGATCCATAACCTGCGCCTTGCCCACCGTAGTACTGACCACCTTGCATACCCAACTGTTGGCCTTGCTGACCCGATTGGAACCCTGCGTTACCGTAACCATAAGCACGTTGAGCAGAGTCAAGACCACCTTGACCTGCGGCGTTGGCAAACCCAGTAGCCTGATTAAACTGGCCGGGCATTTGCAAGTTGGCCGCGTTGTATTGCACTTGCTGTTGCAGGGGACTAAAACCCGCTACGTAATCTTTTACGTTGGCGCTGTAAGGTGTAAAGTTTTTGGTGCCAGTGATGTCATAAATGGGTTTTCCACTTTCATCAGTACCAGTTTGTTTAGTCTGAAACAGCTCTTTCAGGGAGCCGCCAAGTACCGTTTCTACTTGAGGACGAAGCCAATCGGGTACGTTAGATTGATTAACCGTAGTAGTTGTTGGGCCACCGCCCCCACCGCCGCCATAAATAATGCGGCCACCTTCTTTGCGGGTTACAGATTCACCAAGGGGTTCACCCATGGCATAAAGTTGTCTACGGGAATAGCTCATATTAGTACCTCAACTAGGGTGTTGCGCGGTTCAAAGTTGTAACGTTTCCACAAGCGCACGATGGCTTCACGGCCACTACCTTGTATTTTCGTTGCCCCATGTGATTTAAGCAACTGTTTAAATTGCTCAAAAGTAGCTTGGTTAGAAATCAATTTACCGCCAATGCAAGTAACAAACGCTACCCTATGAAGCGGGTAGTTAATAAACGATACGGTGCAAGCACCGTGGATTTGTTTTTCTTCGTCAATAGCAACCAACAAAAGCCACTGCCCAGAAGTTACGTACTGCTGTACATGGTCAATGTTGTAACAATACGCCCAATCGGGAAAATCGTGACCTTTGTTTAGCGCATCTTCAATGTATGGCTTTACTGTAGACCATATTTGATGGATGTAGCTTACATCTACTGAACGAATTGTTAGGTTCATTCAACATCATCCATCAAAGATGCAATACCACCTTCAGCACGGCGCATTACGTTGGGGGTGCCACGCATCTGGGAAGACCGACCCACGATAGCTTGACTAGGGCCAGATGACATGCGTTGCGGTACAGGTTGTGATTTATATTGATCTAAGTCTTTAATTGTGTCGTAAACATAAGAAGGCAGTGGAGAAGGCTGGTAGTTAGGCTGATAGCTGGGTTGACTTACAGGAGGCTGTTGTGGTTGTGGCTGCAATTGTTGTGGTTGCTGGTAACTAAACGGAGTCTGCATTTGAGGCTGATAGTTTGGCTGCTGGGGGCTAAACGGGTTCTGCGTTTGGGACATTACTTGACTTAACACGTTACCAATGTTACCCATAGGGCCACTAAAACTACCAAAACCACCATAGCCAGAACTGTTGGTATAAGGATTAAACGATTTTTGTTGGTATGCAGACGCTTGGGGGCTATAGTTATTTACGCCACCCCATTGTTGAATATCCGTGCGGTTAATACCTGAATTGCGCATTGCATTCAAAGTATCACTCATTGCTGAATTTGGATTTTGTTGAAAATAGTTGCCTATTGCGTTGTTAATATTGCCACGAGACATACCAGAAGCAGAAGCTGGCGATTGCACGGGTTGTGTGCCATAAGTACTTGCATCAAACTGCGTAGCGGGACGTGCATAGTTTTGATACTGCGAGTTGTAGATGGGTTGATAGAACTGGCTTGATTGTTGATAGCCAGTAATGTTGTCTGCGTAATTAGGGTCGTAAATTGGTCTACTGTAGTCCGATTGAGAAGGGCGCATGCCTCCACCAGCTTGTACCAACGAGCCAGTCCTATCACCACTTCCATAAGTTTGGAACATGGGTGGGGGAGCCGCAGAAGTCATACGGTCAGGAGGAGGGGGAGGAGCAGAGGGAGCCGTTTCAGCAGGGGCACCGCCACCGCCACCGCCGGGGTACAGACGAATGCCAGCTTGATAGCCGCTGTACTTGCTTGGAATAATCATGATTGTTCCTTATGCGGCCATGTATTTTTGAGGGCTAATTTCACGGCCTTGAGACTTACGACCCGTGCGGGCTGTGCGAACTCTGTCCATCATGGCATAAAGTTGTTTGGCACCTGCATCGGAAGAGCCATTACCAAGGTGAGAGACCACATCAGCGGGGACAACAAACTCTTCAGTAGCCAAACGAGCAGGGCGCTTACCTGCAATACTCGCAGGAATACTGTCAGACATGCCATCACCCGGGCCTTTGAGCATACGGCCACCACGTGCGTAATCAGAGTAACTACCTAAGTCAGAAATACCACCACGAGCCATATTAGATGGGTACATTGGCTCTTCGCCAACCATACGGTCATAACCGCCTTCAGCTAGGTTAGCAATACCGCCTTCGGCATAATAAGCGGGACGATATGTCTCAGGGTTAAACCGGAAACGTTTCAGGGGGCCGTTGTAATCTTCAGGCCCTTCCATTTCTTCTCGCCCACCAATTGCTCCAGCCAAACCAGCGGCACCAGCAGTGAACTTGTTGGCCTGTAACGACGCCATTGGGTCACTGGCAAACTTGGCCATACCTTCGGTAAAGGTGCCGCCTGTTGGGGGAATGGCGCTTGATACGGGTGGCGTAGGTATAACAGGGGAGGTGGGGGGAGTAAAATTAGAAGGTAATCCAGTAATACCCGTACTACCTAAACCTTCTGAAAGCGGAAGTGCATTATTTATTGCACTAGTAATACCTTGGTTTGCAGCGGCAGTATTTGCCAACTGACTGGCTTGCGCAAAACTTTGACCCGGTGCAAGCCCCGGTGCTATTGGAGTAGATGCCAAACTTGATGCTGGCAGAGCATTTGCCATAGTCGCACTTGTAGCCGCCTCAGTACCCGCAGTAGCCAAAGCCGCTTCTGTACCAGCCGCGCCACCTAAAGCTCCACCAATACCCGCACCGGCACCGCCGGTCAAACCGCCGAGGAGGGCACCTTTAAGAGGATCGCCACCAGTTATAGCGGCAGATCCACCACCCATTGCCGCGCCAAGCAGCATCGCTTCACCGACTCCAGTACCCATAATAGGCTCCTCTATGTTTTGTCATATTCTAGTACTAAGGGGTCACCGTGCCAACTCTTCCAGACCCAGAAACACCAGTTAAATTTTTAGTAATTGTGCCCCCAACAGGCCCAACACTTCCGACTGCCCCTGAACCTGAAACTCCAGCCAGTTCAATAGGAACTTTAATACGCAATATGTTTGTACCAGATTGCAGTGTACCGCCTTGTGTATCCCTGTAAACATCCCCATAGCGTAAATTAACATAATCTGCATCAGTTGGCAGAGTCTTTAAATCAAGATTTAAACTTGCTAGATTAAGTTGTTGTACTGTGTTGATACTGTTAAAAAACAACCGAATCACATTACTTAATGAATTCATGTACGCTTGGTCATACTCCACAGGTGCTTGTGGAATATTTGGAGAGGCGCGATTCTGAAGCATTGACATAGGTTATCTCCTACCGTCTGCTCTAATATCAAGTCTAGGCGCACCTAACTGCCATGTTGTACCAATCTGGTCTGAGGCAATTTTAAATATCAACTGACGACCGCGAACACGGGTGTAAATCTGCCCCGTATATTCTTCAGTAATGTTGTATGTTGCACCCTTAGTAACGCTTGCACTACCCAAATTGCCTGTGCCAGAACCAGAATTTTGTAATGGATACAGAGTCATGGCAACTGCGGCGGCGGAGCCACTAGGTGTGGACGAAGAGTTTTCAAAAGTCAAATCAGGCAATATGCGCCACACGTAGCCAAAGTTATGGCCATCACCAATATCAAATTCAGAAGAAGAAATGTAAGCTGGCAGTGCAGTTAAATTACCCAGCACATAAGCATCCACCCCATCTTCGTGTTGTACAAGTTCACTATCGTATGTAGCGGCAATAGGCAGGGGTAACAAACCGGAATCTAACCAAGCTGTACGACCCATGTTGCCATAACTCCACACATTCTCAACATAGTTATAGATTACGTACTTATCTATTGCAGTTGAATTAGCAGAGCAATAGAACCACCAAATTTCATTAAAGCCTTCATTGGTACCAGCATAAACTTGCTGGGCTTGTAAGGCATTAAAGTCGCTAAAAATATAACGGCGTAAGTCACAGTTCAATGTCTGTACACGTCCATCGTATTTATAGAATTTATCTACACCCATCCAATACACAGCGCCTGACGCAATCACAGCGGCATTAGGGCCAACCACAGATACGTTATCTGCAATAAGTTGTGCCGTCCACACAAAAGGTGGGCCTACGTACTGCAATGAATATATTGAAGAATCTGTAAACACCACAATCTCTTGGCGAGATTGCACAGCAGTAACAATTTTAGAGCCGTGAGATAGTTGCAAACTACCAGCTTGATTCGTAGCGGCGGGTGTCCATGTGTACGGGTCTTCTTGGTCTGACCAACGAATCAACATTGGGTTTAAATAAGATTGGCCGTAATCGTTTGTACCAAACACAAGCACAAAACGACTGGCATCAGATACAAGAATGTAGTTTTGAAATAGAGGGGCGTCGTCATCACCAGCATCTGCCAAATCCACACCGCGTTGAGAAATACGTTGAATACCGGATTGACTACCAGAAGTTGTAATGGCTATACCGTTAATTGTTGTAGATACGCTGAACGTACTACCTGTTGAATTCACTACAAAATAAATTTGGCCAACAGTCAAACCAGTTGGCAGTGCGCCTGTAGACGTAAATGTAATAGCCGTGCCATCAGGAAAAGAAAAACCGGGAGGTAGGGTAATAACGCCGGGTGTTGCAATACTGATTGTTATTTGAATTGCCGCATAACCTACATTGGCATTCCAGTAGTAGATACCTTGACCACGAGGGCCGTAAATTAAATCTTCACCAAAGTTTTGTTGGTTCCAAATATAAAGAGAAGTAGAGGTGGTTTGACCATTACCCCATGTACCACCGCCCCAAGGGCCAGCACCCCAACCAACAAGCGGTACTTGGTATGTGTTGCCTGTATTAACTTCATATTGCGTGACGACCGTTCCACCACCGGGGGAGCCTGAAGCATCCGTTGCATTAGCAGTAGCAGATACCGCAATCGTGTAGTTGTTATCGTCAACAAACGTAATTTGAAAAGAGCCTGTCAACACTGCGGCAGTGATGTTGCCACCTAAACCAACAATACCCGCACCGCTATAAATAGCCGTATCGCCATCTACGCATCCGTGGTTTGTTTCAAAAACCGCTATGACACTTGAGCCAGCAGTTGCAGTAAAGGGATTGGTTAGCGTGAGGGTTTTACGAATTGGGGTGATGTCGTAATAATTGCCACCGTTAAGTATGTAGAAATATACGTTAGTACCAACACCAACTAAACTGTCACCAGCTAAAGTAATCCAGTTCCACAATGAACGGCAAACACCTGTAAATGTGCCTGATGCAAACGGTGTCCAGCCACCAATTTTTTCTGGGTTGCCTTGACGAAAGCGAATTTTGTCACCTTCATACCAGCCGCCTTCGGTGGTATACCGTGTGTTCTCCCGGTTGACGCCCGGTTTAAACAGGAATTTTTGTAGTGGCATGGGCTACCTTTATTTACTGGCAACGCCTTTGGTCTTCTCAAAAGAACGCATACCGGCAATGCCTAAGATGCCTGATAATATCACCCAAAGTTGGTCTGCGTCTAGTACTGGCGGGGGATCCATACCAATCGGAACCCAGCCCATAGCTTGCAAGTATTTCCAACACCACTGAAACAGCGGATACAGCAGAAACTGATACCCCATAGCCGCTACGCCAATCCATCCAATTGCAGGTCGCCAGCCACTGACAAACACGTTGGACGAAGCGGCTTCAATCTTGTTGACTTCAATTTGAGCCAAGTCAGTGGCTTGGTCAATCCGCTTTTCCTCAAGATCAAGTTTACGTTGTTCAATCTCCATTTCCATTTTTTCTTTGTCGGTCGTGATCAGGTCGCCCGCAACCTTACCAACAGCTTCAATAATTGATCCTACAGCCAGCAAGCTCATGCTAGACCTTTCAGTGTGCGGTTAATCCAACCCTTGAGGAACTTCACCTGCACGGGGTTCTTGTTGCAAATCTCAACATATCTGGCAATCTTAGCCAAGGCGTAGGACTCTTTAAACCGCTGTCCGTCCGTGATCTGGTTAAGTTTCTCAATGGTTTTTGCACCAATACCGCCATCAGGGGTAGCACCTACCACGAGTTGCGCCAGCTTCACAGCCATGCCCATGCCTGCGTTTACGCCAAAGTTAAATATGCTGTTAGCAACTTCTTGGTTTGAAATCTCGTTGCCGCGCATCTTGTCCCAAAATTCAATGCGGTAAAACTCACGCACCATAGGCGTTAGAGAGCCACCAAACTCCTTCTTATCCACAAGCGCCCAGCCGTTCCACTGGGGGTTTTTGTTACGGGCAATGCCAGCGTAAGTCATACCGCCTGTGTCACCGGGCACTTCATGGAGGACGTAGCCGCCCTCGTCTCTAATCATTTGCTCAAAAGCAGGTTCAAACTGAGCCATTACTGTTTACTCCTTGAAAGCATGGTGGCTGCAATTTCCATCATGGTTCTTGTTACCTGAATATCGGCGGGTTCAGTATCCCATCCCACAGTAATCTGGCCTATAAATCTGTTTGGGTCAGGCGGAATGCTGATTCGGCAAGTGTAGGCAACCCCCTTGGCGATGTACCACAAACCCATTTCGGATTGCGCTGAACGGTATTCTCCGCAAGGTATCTCGCTGGCCATTAGCTTAACCACATCTGCATTGTTGGATGCGTTTTGAGTAAATAAGCCCACATCTAGCCCATCGTTGGTTTTGTCTCGGCCTTCTTTGGTGTAAGCACGGTACAGAACACGGGTTCCAAACATAGGGTTTACTTTGAACACAGCAACAATAGTGGCGTTGGTGGTTTTAAATAAGTGTGCAGCAGCGTCTTCTACCCTGTCCTCAACAATGCTTGGCATCTTCTTGGACTCTTTGTACGCGCCCATCAACAGTTCTTGGTTCTGCCAAATAAAGTAACCAGAGAAGGCAAACAACGCCATGAGTATTAACGCAAATAGCTTAAACGGGCTGTCCACATAGGACAACACCTTGCTTAGTATGTCTAATGGTTTCTCGTCACTCATCCTAGTCCAATCATTCTAAGTAATTTATTGGCAACATCGTCCGGCAAAAACCGGAGTAGCCCAAGCACCCACCACGCAATGCACAACCGCACAAAGATTTTAAGGAAAAGGTCAAATTGTTTTTGATACTCATTCAACGACCGCACCTTCTGGTTGTCTCACAGAATTGCATTAACTCATACACACCAACAAAGACTAAAAATAACACAAAGAAGATTCCACCTATTGCCAAGCCAATCTCTAGTTGTTCTTGCTCTTTCTGTTTAGCCTCTTTCTCCGCTCTCTTTAACGCACTTATCTCTTTGGCGTCTGCTAAATCCATCTCTGCTTGACGAGCTTTAATCTTCTGCCATACGTCAATCTTGCCAGTCTGCATAAAGAGCATTTTTAGCTCTTCCTCAAACGCTCTGGCCTGCTCCAGTGCCATTTCAATTTGCAAAGCCGTCCCCATGTTTGAGCCTTTGCCAGACTGCTTGGCTTGAAGCATGGCTTTGGTAGCTACCGACTTAGCGTCAAATAGCTTCGCAATCATGGGTGCTAGTGAAGAAAGGTCTTGGGCAACACCCGCCGCCTTCTTAACCAAGCTGATTGCCGACTGTATGCCCGCTAGTGCCGTGACTGGATCAATCATTTCCTCTCAACCTTTTGCCACTCAAGGCATACTACTTTGCGGTTATACACATCACCTGTCCATGCCCAACGCACACAGCGGTATTCAGTTTTTCTGTCTTGGCTGGCGGTTCCAACCAGCCCCAACAGCAGTAACAGAAGGAGCCAGCGCATGAATCATACGTCACCAGTGTTAGTAGATGGGAATGCGCGGTTGTAACCCCAAATAATCCTTACTGCGCCAGCCGATGGAGAATTTTGGCTTGAGCCACCACCATAAAGACCACCTGCACCAGTTCCACCACCACCTGCACTACCATCAGTTCCACCACTACCACCGCCACCACCAGCATTTACATTAACTACATAAATACCGCCAGCACCGCTAGTACCTTGACCGAGTATGCCAACCCCGCCACCGCCACCACCCCTGCTACCACCTGAACCTGCTCCGCCGCCACCGCCACCGCCAGAGCCATTACCACCATTAGAAGTATGTGCGCCACCAGCACCGCCATTCCCAGAATATCCACCTGCGCCACCGCCAGAGCCGGGATTGCCTACACCAACCCCACCTCTACCGCCAGAGCCACCAGTACCATAGATTACAGAGCCACCAAGACCGCCACCACTAGCACCATTTTGACCGCCACCTGCTTTGACGCTAGTTGAGTTAAATGAACTATCTTCTCCATATCCAATAACACCTACTCTTATGTTTCCAACAACAACCGTATACGAATTGCCGGGAACAACTGTAATATTATTTGCATATGCTAAAGCACCACCGCCACCGCCTGCAGCATCAAAAGCACCATCTGGTGAATAAGTTCCACCCGCACCTACACAAACAACAGAAACTGAAGTCACATTTTGAGGGGCAACCCAAGTATATGTTCCGGGCGTTGTAAATGCTTGTTGACCAGCAGGAATAGGCCATGTACCAGCCGCTTGATATTGAGCCGCTTGATCTAGTGTCCAAATGCCGGGAGCCGCAGTATTGCTAACTGTTGGAGCGGTTTTAGTGACATACCCACCGGGATATTGTTGACTCATACATTACCTGTGTTTGTTGAGGGGAACGCACGGTTAGCGCCCCAAATAATTCGGACAGCGCCACCAGCACCTGTACCACCTGTACCGCCGTTTCCATTTGATCCGCCGCCACCGCCGTATGCGGCCCCATTTTTATTTCCGTCGGGAGCATCCTGAGCGGAAGCACCACCTGAACCGCCTTTACCCCCAGTTGGATAAGTACCGGCATCTGAACTACCCGCCGTTCCACCAGCACCGCTGGCTCCTTGCCCAAGAATGCCAACCCCGCCACCGCCAGTTGGGTAGTAGTTTGAACCATACGGAGGAAAAGCTCCAGAGCCGCCGCCCCCGCCACCCCCGCTACCGTTGCCGCCCGCAAGTATGTTACCGTTACCACCATTCCCTGAGTAGCCGCCAGCTCCGCCACCACCAAAATCGTCGCCTGCTTCTATCCCTTCGCCGTTTCCTCCATTGCCACCACCATCCCCAGCGTAACTGCCACCAACTCCGGTTGAACTAATTCCACCAAACCCACATACGGTAGATGTGTTGGCAAAGTAGCTATTTCCCCCTGAATTATTAACGGCTCCTGCCGCACCTACAACCACTGTGTAAGAAACACCGGGTGTAACAGAAATATTATTTTTCCAACCAAGGCCTCCGCCTCCACCTCCAATATCAACGCCAAAGCCACCAGCACCGCCGCCTACAGCTACTACGGAAATAGAAACTACATTATCAGGACAAACCCATGAGTAAGTACCGGGCGTTGTGTAGGCTTGTTGACCGGGAGTTGTAATCCATGCGTTATTTCCAATTGCTTTTAATTGTTGCCGTAACGTCCACAGCCCTACAGCCGCTGTTGTAGAGCTTGTAGCAACTATTGCGGATAATTTAGCCCCAATATAGCGCAGTGACATAAGACACCTATTAGGTAATTGCTTCGTAAGCGGCGGTCAATTCAATTGCAGCGCCAGTACCAACTGTGACAACAATAGACTGAGATTCACCTACATACAAAGCTGTAGTTTTATCCACAATAATCAATGACGCATTTGCCGGTACGTTAATTTGATAGGCAATACGATATGCAGTACCGCCACCGCTAACCGCACTATTGATAGATACCGTTACAGGAACCGCAGTGCCAGTGACATTAGAAGCAATAATACTATCTAGCTTATTGACTGTGCCAACCGCAGGCGTCAATGCAGTCCAAGTTGTAACGCTAGAATTTGCGGGGATTAAATATGAAGTGTTGCCGTAAATACTTGTTACGTTAACGATATTGGGATTTGCCATAATTGCTCCTTAAAATCCAAAAATAATTGCCATAGCGATGGACTTGCCGGTAGTAATACCACCCAAGTTTGATAACGCTGTTGTTGCTGTAGAGGCGTTTGTACCTCCATTTGCAATAGGTAATATACCGGTCAGACTTGTAGCAACACTTGATGCTACTTTAACAAAGTCAGAGCCGTTCCATGCTACAAGACATTTTTCACCGGATATTACAGTAACACCTGTAGTTGGGCCAGAGCCGCGAATAACAACTGAGCCAGTCCCTGCATTGATAACAACATAGGCTTTGCTCTGAGCGGGCGCTGTCACATTTCTGGTAGTTGCGCCATTACTAGCAGTCCAAAGAATTATAGAACTTCTAGCTTGGTTTGATGCACCGTTAGTTGTACTAAGCGTTACGTCTGTATTTGCACTTAAAGTAGTTGTCCCAGCAACGGCGGAGTCAATCAACGATGTGATTGAGTCATTGACAGTCGTTCCCCACGTACCAGACAAGTCGCCTGTCGTTGGAAGCGCTAAACCCAGTAAGGGCGAAAAGTTAGTAACTGCCATAATTTATCCTTATGCCGTATATGAACCAGCAGATTTAAAAATCATCACTGTGTTTGACCCATTAGTCACAACAGTTGGAGAGCCAGTTGTTGTGCCTGAATAGTTTGCTGTTGGGACAGAAATAATAACGCAACCAGAGCCACCATTTCCACCAAACCAATTTTGTCCACCACCGCCACCACCACCAGAATTGGCCGTTCCTGCATCACCCTGCGTTCCACTAGTTCTTCCAGTACCACCACCGCCAGAACCTCCAGCCGCGCCCGGATAACCACCACCGCCACCGCCAGCAAAATATACGCTAGTGCTAACAACTTGACCAACACTTGCAGAAGTTGCTTGGGTTGTTGTAATTAAAGTTGTAGTTAATCCAACGCCTCCCGGGCCACTAACACTTCCGCCTGACGTGCCATTACCACCGACCCCACCAGCACCGCCGCCGCCGCCAGCACCATCGGAAACGCCAAAACCACCCGCATTACCTTGTCCAGCCGTTCCCGCTCCGCCATTTTTTTGTGCGCTACCCCAGCCGCCGCCGCCAGAACCGCCAGAAGCATTTGTACCATTGTTTGTGCTTCCGTATCCACCACCAATAGCAGTAAGTCCTAATCCTGTGCTGTCAACACCGTTAGTTGCAGAGTTTCCAGATGATGGATTTCCAGTTCCACCTGCACCAACTGTAAATGAATATGTTGTAGCAGGTGTGAAAGTGCTAGTTCCTGATAATAATCCACCTGCACCACCACCTGCCGCACCGCCGCCGCCACCACCTGCAACAATTAAATAACTTGCTGAATATGTATCAGCAGGAGTTACTGTAACTGTTTCCCAAAGAGTGCCATCGTAAACTTCAAGCGTTGTCTTGGTTGTGTTCCAACGAAGCATTCCAGCCGTAGGCGTTGGCCGTTGAGCCGTTGTTCCTTTTGGAACTGTTAATGCACCAGTAGAGTTAAACGTAGCATTCTGATCTGTGCCAATTGTGACCGCAGTCGTGCCATTTGTTTGAAGCGCAAGAACCCCAGACGAATCAGCCGCCGTCTTTAGACCAGCACTTCCTGATACTGATCCATTGTCTGAGTTAACTGTTGATGCCATAAATTCCTCAGAATGTAATTGTTCCAGAACCAGTCCATTTATAGACTCTATATCCACCAGCAACAGTTATTGTGGGTGATCCAGTTGTGGTTGTTGCCGCACCATAAGTATCAGCATATCTAATAATCACAATTCCTGAGCCGCCATTGCCACCTGTAGATGTTCCAACGCTAGAAGCATAAGAACCACCGCCTCCACCGCCACCTGTGTTTGCTGTTCCTGTTCCAGCCGTATCAGTGCTAACGCCAGCGCCATTTCCACCACCACCTGTGCCGCCTGTACCTACTGTGTTTCCAGAACCCCAAGAATCATTTCTAGTACCACCACCACCGCCGCCAGCATAAGTTACTGATGATCCAGAAATGCTTGAAGCAGTACCATTACCGCCATTTCCGGCAGTATTTCCACTAGCATTTGATCCTGCGGCACTTGCACCACCAGCACCGCCACCAGCACGAACGCTTCCCGCTGGTGATGTTCCTGATGTTCCACCATTAGAGCCTTGGCCTGATGTTCCAGTTCCACCGGAACCAGCGCCCGATCCATCACTTCCGCCGCCACCGCCACCGCCACCAGAGCCACCATTTGCGCCATTTCTAACAGAAGCTGTTCCTTGAGTTGTTGAACATCCACCACCACCACCACCGCCTGTGGCGGTAATAGAACTAAATACAGAATTAGAACCACTTCCACCAGTTGCGGCTGAAACTCCCGTTCCGCCAGCACCCACAGTAACTGTGTAAGATGTTCCGGCAGTTACAGAAAGTCCAGTAGCAGTTAAATATCCACCAGCACCACCACCTCCACCTGATGTACCACCACCAGCCGCACCACCCGCAACCACAAGATATTCAACAGAAGGAGGGGTATTTAAAAATGTGGAGACTGTATTCCAAGAGCTGTTATATGTTGAATAAACTTCAAGCACGTTTGTAGTGCTGTTTATTCGGGTCATCCCGTTTGCAGGAGTACCGGGACGCTGGGCTGTAGTCCCTACGGGCAATGTCAAAGCGCCAGTCGCATCAACACTAACACCATCAGTTTGACCACTGATTGTGCTTGATCCAGATCCACCGCTTATTGTTATTGCCATAACATTACCTTAAATGGTTGCTTCAACCCAAGAAGTTGTAGATTCATCCCAAACGTATTGTTTGTTATCAGTTGGGTATGCAACTGGCGCATCCCACTTGCAAGTTGTTTCATTAAGAACCCAAGATGCAAACGGCTTGGGGGCAATAAACGCATCACGGGTTGAGTCGTATGTGTAGCCAATGCCAGCGTAGTTCTTACGCATATTGCCGTTGTAGCTGGTCTGCAACCACACACCGCCTAACAAGTCGTGGCAAAACTTAGCGCCAATAGTTTCTGACTCAGCGCCATGTTGATCTTTGCAATCGTCATTGTTCACCACAATAACGCGCAACACTGTGTTGTTTAAACCGATTTCTGCAAAATGTGCCATGTCTACCTCAATCTTTATTGAACCAAAACCCAAGATACTGTGGTTTCATCCCACCTATATTTATGACCGTCTTGGGGACAAGATACAGGCGCATACCATAGGTGTTGAGTCTGGTTGTACAACCAAGATGGAAATGGTTTAGGCGGAATGAACGCATCAGTTTGGCTGTCATAGACGTAGCCAACGCCGGGAAAGCATTGGCGTATTGAGCCATCTTCTGCACACCGCAACCATTTACCGCCATATTCTCGATATAGCCAATCACTGTCTTTGGTATCTACCAAATACAAAACATCAGTAACGATGTTATTTTCTACTTTTGCGTACCAAGCCATTTTATGTCCTTACGCAGTATATGTGCCAGCAGTTGTGAACGTGTGGTATGTGTAACCGCCAGAAGAAGTTACTGTGCCGCCTGTACCTCGTTGCGCTCCCAAATAGCGAATAACAACAACTCCCGCTACTCCGTTATTGTTTCCGGCTGCGCCGCCATTACCAGCACTTCCTCTCAACGGATTAGAAGAATCACCGGGTGTTGTCCCAGAACCTGCTGTCAATGTTGCGGAAGTTACAGACGTTGAGTTGTAATAAGCAGAACCGCCACCGCCAGAAGAGCCGGGGTTTGTGTTTGAACCAGCGCCGCCACCCCAATATCCACCGCCACCGCCACCAGAGCCGCCGCCATCGCCTTCTGTGCCGGAAGAACCGCCTTGCAATGCAGATCCTGTTTGAGAAACAGAACTACCTCCAGCAGACTGAGTACCGCCACCACCACCAGCCGAGTTTCCGGCTGCACCAGCAACGCCATTTGTGCCGCCACCAGCGCCACCATTTCGGTCTTCGTAAGAAGCACCACCTCCACCACCAGCAATAAGACGAGCATTTGCTTGAGAAGCAGAAGTCAAGAAAATTCCAGAATACCCACCACCACCGCCGCCATACCCAGAGTTTCCGCAAAGCCCACCACCACCAGCAACTGCGGGGCCTGTTCCAGCATTTGCCGCTCTGGAGTTTCCACCGCCGCCAATTACCACAGCGAAAGCCTCAGGAAATGTTACCACCATAGTTCCGGTTGCCGCGCCGCCGCCGCCGCCAGTTCCAGTGCCTGCGTAACCACCAGCGCCACCCCCACCCCAAGCAAACATTTCAACGCTATATGGTGGAGCTTGATTAAAAGCGATCCAAGAAGAATTTGTTGCGTCATACCACTCCGGCAATCCGGTAGTTGTGTTCATCCTAACCATTCCGGTTGCACCAGTAGGGCGTTGAGCCGTTGTCCCAACAGGCAAAGTCAAAGCGCCAGTAGAATTAACAGTCACTACCCCAGAGACAGGTGTAAGAGTCAGATTGCCTGTGGTATCCGCTGTGCTGACCAGCGCCGTAGTTGTAGTTGTTCCTGCTGAAATTGTGCTCATATAACCACCCACCTTTGGCCGGAAGCCACTGTCACAGACTGCCCTGAAGCCACTGTTACAGGGCCAACAGATAAACCATTAGACCCCGTGCTGATTGTTGTGCTTTGGGATACTGTATCGCTTTGCACTATTACTCCGCTTGTAGAACTTCCTATTGCTGGATAGGTAACAAACACATCTTTAGTACCGGCAGAAAAACTCAACGCACTGGGCTGTGTTCCTGAACTATTGGCAAGAACCGTTGTACGCGCCAGTGTAGTGCCAGAGGATGTGTACGTACCAATACCCACTTCCCATTCATTGCCGGTCTGCCCAGCAATTGTGTAATAAGTCAGGTTTGCATTACCAATCACAGCGAACGATTGATAGCCTGCGGATGCCCCTGCAAGCGTAATAGTGCCCGTACCAGCCGTAGTGGTCGTTTCTTTTACCCGGTCTGCTACAACAATCGCCATGCCGTTTCCTTAATTTACCATCTCAACTTCTTGCCAATCAGCGTTTTGCTCATCTTCAATCAACCCCCAGTTAGCGGATTGAGTACTGCTAATGGCTTGCCAAGCTGAAGTCTGAGCATTATCTATCAACCCCCAACCCGCTGATTCGGTATTTGTGATATTTTGCCAGTTTGCGTTCTCGCTGTCATCAATTAACGACCAATAAAATACACCAACATTACCGACTGCGCCAGAGGCTTGAACACCTGTTAGTGCAACTGACTTAAACCCAACTACGCTGCCTACTGCTCCAGTGGCCTGAACCCCAGTCAAAGCAAACGATTTACTACCCGTAACAGAACCAACTGCGCCCGTAGCGGCTACGCCAGTCAAGGCTTTCGTAATACCCGCTGTAGGTGTACCAACTGCGCCGACACCAGCAACACCAGTAATCCCTACAACACGGCTAAATGTAACCGAGCCAACAGCACCACTAGCTTGGACTCCTGTTAATGCAATGGTTGTTGTATTATCAACAGACCCAACCGAGCCAGAGGCTTGAACTCCAGTTAACGCTTGAGCATCATTGGCTAAAACACTACCAACCGCACCAGATGCCTCAACTCCCGTAATAGCTTTGACAAGATCGGCAGCTACAGTCCCAACTGCACCAGAAGCTGAAACACCTGTTAGGGCAATCTGCACAACTGGCGCAACGCTACCCACTGCCGCATCAGAATGAACCCCAGCAATACCAACGCCGGGAGTCTCAAATACATCACCTACAAACCCTTCAGCCGCCACCCCAGTCAGAGCAATGGTACGCTCTCCAACTGCAACCGATCCAACCGATCCAGAGGCTTGAACACCGGTAATGGCAACAGCTTGAACAACTTCAGCAACGACTGTGCCTACATTACCTGTGGCAAATACACCCGTAATGGCTATATCTCTGTTGCCAACAGCAACGGAACCTACAGCGCCAGAGGCTTGGTTTCCTGTAATGTCCTCAGTTATTGCGGCTGCAACAGTACCCGTTTGACCAGCAGCTTGAACTCCTGTGAGCGCAACCGTTCTCTCACCCATTGCAACGGAGCCAACAGCCCCGCTTGCTTGCACTCCAGTTAACGCTTGCGCATGATTAACCGCAACTGTGCCTACCGCGCCAGATGCCTGAACTCCGGTAAGGGCAACAGTAACGTTTGTATCCCCTCCCGCAAGCGAGGAAAACGGCGCAGCGGAAAACGGGGCGATACCAAACATGGCTACACAGCGGGATTACCCGCCGCCCTCATTAGGTTGTAGACAAGCGGAGCAAACCGGTGGTTGTAGCGTTAACAGGCATTGTTAGTGTGAACGTACCAGCAGTAACAGTTTGAGAACCAAATGTATGAACGCTAACTGCTTTATTAGAAGCGGATGAGTTGTAGATCAACACTGCATCAAACGCTGTAGTCAACGTTACGTTGGTATAAACAAGACTGGCTGAAGGTGTCCAATATGCAACGCCCGCAGTAGACGATGTATTTGTAGATAACGGGGACGTGCCGTTGGTCACTGTTACACCGCCCGCCACGTAGTTTGTTCCTGTTACCTCACCAGAAGTACTATAAGCAGTGGTTGCGGCGTTATATGTGGCTGTAGCCTCATACAGAGCAGCTTTGAAAGTATTACCTGTACCGGTTGTGAAGTTGTGCGTAGCCGTCAAGAGTTCTTGCATGAACGAGGTGCACATTGATTGCGTATTTGCCATGATTTTTCCTTTTAAAAAGAAGCTGCGACAGCGGAAAGACCAACCGCTTTCTTTAATGCGACATGAGCAGAGCGGTGAACCAATTCACCTTCGTGCCAATACTCAACCCATGTTGTGTATTCGTTGTCATTATCCACGAAGCCTTCTTTTTTCTCAAGAAGAGATTCGTCCATTTCGCCTTTGGTGGTGGTTACAAGTGCCATGTTTTTCCTATACAAGTCTAATGAGAGCAGCCGAGCTAGTGTTAGCGGGCATCGTGACAGTAAATGTACTGGTTGACGTTACGTTGTTTCCAAAATCTAAAACACAGACAGCACCATTCGCTCCGGCTTTATAAATCAACGCGCCACGAGCCGTAATTGCGCCAGTCCACGCTGGGCTGGAAAAGTTAACGTAAATGGTACTGCTGTTTGAACTAAGCGCAGTATTCACTGTCGCCGTTACTACCAGCCCACCAGCCGCATAGTTACCACCAGAAGTTTCACCATCTGATGTGTAAGCCGTAGTCAGTTGGTTTAATGTGGCTGAGTTGGTATACAACGCCAAACGAAATGTGTCAGTTGAAAAGTTCAACGTCCCATTGATTAACCCAGTCCGCAACGTATTGCAGGAGTAATTACCTGTAAAGCTCAAAGTACCACCTCATAACGGTTGTGTTTTTGGCGGTTCATTGTAAACGGTATCACTTGTAAGTTTGTTGGCACATGAAAGCCCGATACAAATTTTCCTTGCAATGGAATTATGTGATCAACTTCCCACTGAAAACCAAACAGTTTAGTCCTCAAAGCAGCCAACTCGTAGGCTTGTGCAATGATCCAATGGTCATCTTCAATTAACCATTGTGGTGTACGTTGCAATTTTGCAGTTCTCCGCCGTGCTTCTTTTGCCGCATGTTTGTGTAGATTAGCTTTTTTGTATGCGCTTCCAACGGCCAAAATATGGTTTTTCTTGGCTAAATATCTTTGTTGAAAATACTCGCGCCTCATTGGATTTTTTTCCGCATCATACGCACGTTGCACTTTTTTGATACGTTCTGCGTTATCTATTTTATATTGTTTCTTATACTCAGACACACAAGTTGCACACCAAGTTCGGTGCCCATCAGGATTCCGACCTTTGTGAAACATACTCAGTTCTTTCTGAGTATTGCATTTGGTACAAGTTTTCATGTCACCGCCTGTCTATATTGACCAGAACGATAAGCGTCTTGACGCTCCATACCATCGCCCAAACGTTTAGCTTGTGCAAGGGCTTCTTTGTATTTACCGTCATACAAGGCCAACATGTCTGTCTCACCTTTCATAAAGGTATAAGCCTCAACCAGTGAACCATACAGAAGTACAGTATCAAAGTTATCACCAAGCCATGACGTGCCAGCCGTTACGATAGATTCTGGGTAGTAATAGAAATGCAACTCAACGTTGTAACTTGTATCTGGTGTTGGGCCAAGAATAAAACTTAACTCAGTTGTGATGGTGCTTCCACTGATTGTTGGGCCAAACAAAGCATAGTATTTAGGGATCCCAACATCTGTCGTAGGATTAGGATACGCTTGACGAATGTAATTTACGTCTTTGTTTAACAAGTACTCGTAGTTACCAGACCCATCTATCACTGCCAAAGAATATGTAGCAAGATAATCATCTGGAGCGCTAAGATACTTATTACCCGACTGAATGTTACCCGTCATGTTTTTGCGCAAAAAAGGAAACTGCACCGTGTTATAGATGCGTAATTCCGCTTGCTCAATAAACCTGTTGATTTGTTCAGTAGTCGTTTCTATTCCGCCACTGGCAAGAGTAAAATCCGGAAAATTATTTTCCGTATACGACTGAATAGTATCAAACAGTTGGGTGTAATTCATATCAAGCCATTGGCCCCCGGGCTATTACGCCTTTGGTAGCGCAGCCATTACCACGGGTTTTAATACCAGAAGTCTTTGGTTCTTTGTATGGATCACGACTGATGTTGCCAACAGACATGTTCACATCATTGGCGGTCAAACGATTGCCGCCTTGGTAGCCGCTGTTCTTGATGTCTACACCTGCTTCACCACTCATGTTGTGGGGCGGAGCATAAACGCTGGCATCGCCAACTTCTTTGCCCATTACTTTTTTGCTAAAAGTGGCCATATCAAGCTCCTTTTTTGTATGTGAAGGAAGACTTCTTCTGATTAGCCACTTTGGCCAAACCACGACCCAGAGCTTTCATCTGAGCATTAGTCTTGCCGCCTTTGGCAAACTTTGTTGGCTTCATACCTTGATGCATGCCTTTTTCGTGCTTATGCACCATACCAGCCATCATCTTCTTGTCTTGTTTCAAATCTGCTTTGTCCATATTAAGCTCCTTATGTAACTGTAACCGTAACTGTACCAAGTTCTATTGCTAACACCAAGCTATTTGGCGTTAAAAGTGTATCAAATCCACTTGCTCCACCAACAGGGTTGTACCCCCATTGAAAGACCCGACTACCTTGCTCTGGATAACCAAACCCATCTTGAGTAGTGCTATCAGTCAGCAAAATTTGTAAGCCACTTTGGCCAGAAACTTGGTAGCTCACATCGGGGCGCGGCTCACGCACAGCTTGCGGATCATTAACTGGATACATACCCAGTTGCAACTGTGGCTGATCGGGATCCCAACATGCGGGGCAAACCTTGACCTTAAATGGCTTAGTCTTGACTGTCTGTGTCTTTAATTCCTTGAGCATGTACCTCTGCGCACAACGGTCGCATTCAGCAATTGCATGCTTACCGGAAGAAAACCGATTAGGCATAGAACAAGTTCCTTGGCACAAACCTCAACGGAGAGGTATCGCGGTCTTCTGACTGCGCCAATTCCCACTGCTGTTCGTACTCGGCCTTTAGACCCATCACACGCTGGGGGTCAACATCTGGTAGCTTCATGCTCAACAGATAGGCCAGTCCTGCCACCATACAGGGGATAAAACGGAATGGAATGTCTTGGACAGTTACACCAGAACCAGCGTCCTGAATACGGCGCATGCGGTAGTACACAAACATGTACTGGTCACCGGGGGCGTTAGGCGTGGGCCACACGTTAATAGCAGGTAGGTTCTGCACAGTGATAGCCGCGCCGGTAGTGTGCGCCGCAGCGGTTGTGCCGTTCTGTCCACGAGCGCAGTTAAGCAACTGGTTGTTTACAGGGTCTATGTTGGGGTAACTGATGGTCTCATTATCAATCTTGATAAATCCAGCAGTGGTCAAACCGTCCACATTAGACAACGTGATTGTGGTGGCTGTAGATGAAATGGTTCCGTTAAGGGTAACCGTAGTGCTGTTTTCTTGACCGGACTGGCGGTTGTACCAGACCTGAATTGGGCGACCTTGTGCCAACTTGTTTGGCAACGACATATAGGTCGATTCTGAAATGCCGCTGATGTTGATGTCGATCTGGTTAGATGTGGCGTTACTCTGGCGTATAACCATGTCTAGGAGATTGATTGTGTCTGTAGGCATGGGGTAGATAGCCTGACCCGTCACCATTGGAATCTGGCCCTGTTCTACAGTCCAGAAGTTCAAACCACGGTTTGCCCACTCAATCGTCAGCAAGTTCAACGACCGACGTGCAGTGCGGAAGTTGTAACCCGTGCGAAGTTCTTGACCACAACGCTCAAACGCCTCCTCAATGAGGTCGTTCATGTCAAGGTCAAAGGCTGTGGTTCCGGTGGTCTTAGCCATTATCTATACCCTGCTGTTTTCTTTGCAATTGTCTTGGGTTGGGCTACGAATTGTTTTCCGGCGGCTTTTCCTGCCCGCTTGGCTTTGGTCGTCGCAGCGTACTCAGCAGGGCTGAGACTTTTGATCGCAGCGCTTGGAAGGTATCTTTCACCAGTGTCAGAAGATTTTTTACCACTTTTGGTTCTCCATTTTTGGTCGCCCCAATCCTTCAATGATTTTT
>Ga0209353_10000504_pt1 | contig 23781 bp, 9 predicted proteins | sample LauGreSpBDMM15SD_2_FD_187561 | JGI IMG/M metagenome (GOLD analysis project Ga0209353, IMG submission 187561) | Freshwater lake microbial communities from Lake Michigan, USA - Sp13.BD.MM15.SD (SPAdes) (version 2) | ecosystem: Environmental > Aquatic > Freshwater > Lake | place: Lake Michigan, USA...
ATTTAGCTGCAAATACCTATTCAATAACTGTAAAAAATACAACTACGGGTTGTATTTCTGCAGGAACATCGGTAATTGTAAATGCGATTCCAACAATTGCTGCGCCAACAGCCTCAACAACAATTCAACCAACCTGTTTGGCATTGGGAACGGTTGTTGTTTCTGCGCCAATCGGAGCAAACTTTGAATACAGCAATGGCGGCGTTTATCAAGCAAGTCCAAATTTTTCAAATTTAGCGGCAAATACCTATTCAATAACTGTAAAAGATATCACTAACGGTTGTATTTCTTTAGGAACATCGGTAATTGTAAATCCTGCACCGCTTCCAAGTTCACCAACATTTACTGCAGTTTCACCAATTTGTTCGGGAACGATTATTGGTTTACCATTAATTTCTACTAATGGAGTTTCCGGAATTTGGTCACCAACTTTTAATCCAACGACAACAACAACGTATACATTTACACCTAATCCAGGTCAATGTTCTAGTACTGCCACTTTACAAGTAACTATTATTCCAGCTCCAACAGTTATTGCAACGCCAACATCAGAAACTATTTGTTCTTTGCAATCTACAGGAATTCAATTATCGAGTTCAATTTCAGGCACAACATTCAGCTGGATGCCTTCTTCAACAGCAGTTTCAGGAGCAACGGCAGCTTCAGGATCTATTATCTCTCAAGTTTTAACAGCAACAGGTGCGAACATTGGAACTGTACTTTATTCAATTACTCCATCGTATGATGGTTGTTCAGGAACACCCGTTTCTGTTTCTGTTTCTGTAACTCCAAAACCTGTGCTTTCTGTTACGCCTGCTACGCAAACCATTTGCTCAGGAACCGCAACTGCGATAACATTATCGAGTACAATGCCAAATACAATTTATAATTGGAATGTTGTTTCAGCGAATGTTTCAGGAGCTATCGCAGGAACCGGAACAAACATTTCCCAAATTTTAACAGTTGGAACTACAACGGGCAATGCGGTTTATTCCGTTTCACCCAGCGTAAACGGTTGTTTAGGAACTGCAATTATAGTTACTGTTACTGTTAATCCAATTCCAACATTAATAATTAATCCGATTTTAGGACAAACCATTTGTTCTGGAGAAACAACAGCTATCTCTTTATCAAGTCCTGAAATAGACACTACTTTTAGTTGGACTGCTATTCAAAACAACATAAATGGATCAAGTTCGGGAAGCGGAACGACTATTGCACAAACTTTGACAACATCAATTGCTGCTTTAGGAACAGTAACCTATACAATAACACCCGTTTCTAATGGTTGTATAGGAACACCGGGAACTGTTTTGGTAAATGTGAAACCAATGCCTGAAATTTTTGGAATACCTTCTCAATTACCCATTTGTTCTGGAGACAGTGCTAATATTGTTTTGATTCCAAATCTAATTGGAACAACATTTTCTTGGACGGTAAATCAAATTCGAGTTTCAGGAGCTACAAATGGCACTGGATCTTCAATAAATCAAGTATTAGAAACCACAGGAAACATTTTTGGCACAGTAGTTTATACTGTAACCCCAATGCTTAATTTATGCTCTGGACTACCTATAAACATCCCGATTCAAGTAAATCCATTGCCGCTACCAACATTATCGGAAGGAGTAATTTGTGTAGATCCAACAGGATTCGCATTTCACACCTATATATTGGATACTGGTTTAAACAGCACGGATTACACTTTTCAATGGTCAATTGACGGGGTTCTTCAAGGAGCTGTTGGCAATACATTTGAAGCCCTTGTGGCAGGAAATTATTCGGTAATTGCTACAAATGTACTTACAGGTTGTATTTCAACACCTGCTTTTTCAGTTGTAACACCATCGTTTCCAGCAACCGGTTTTACAGCGACAGTAACTTCTCTTTATTTTAGTGAAAACGCAACAATTACGGTAACCGTTTCAGGCGGAAATGGCTCGTATTTGTTTGCATTAGACAATGGAGCAGCACAAACTTCTAATATTTTTGAGAATGTTGAACCAGGACAACACACTGTAACAGTAACAGACACTAATGGTTGTACTAATTTGCTTCCGGTTTCGCTGAACACAATTGGTTACCCCACTTATTTCACCCCCAATGGCGATGGATTTCACGACACTTGGAATATAATAGGTTTAGAAAATCAACCAACAGCGAAGGTGTATATTTTTGATCGCTATGGCAAATTAATTAAACAAATTAGTACCAGAAGTGCTGGTTGGGACGGAACCCATAATGGGAATCCTATGCCTTCTTCGGATTATTGGTTCACCATTGATTATTTGGAGCCAGACGCAAAAGTGTTTAAAGCCCATTTTTCATTAAAGCGATAAAAAACGACTATGAATTGTAATATAAAGATTATTTATTTATCAACACGAAAACGTTTGCGTAAAATAAATGTAGAATTATTTATATATATTTATTCTTCCTAGCTGATTTATAGTATTAATAATTGATAATCAGTTACCTATATAATTAATTTATATAAATAAATACCCGCTGTTTTCGTTTCCTAACATTAAAATTAATAGCTTATGAAAAAAATTACTTTATTACTTGATTTTTTATCAAATAACCTAACTAAGAATTATAATGCTTTAAAAGACACTGCTATCAATAAAAAAAACGTATTTTTTTTAAATATCGTAAGTATTCTCTTTTTAGGTTTGACTTTTTGTAATGACGTTGCAGCTCAAACTAACACTGATAACGCATCTAATTATAGTGGATCTTGGACGAATGGATCAAATCAAGGCGCTGGTTTTGGTGCTTGGAGTATAACAACACCCAGTAACACGGGAATTTTTATAGGAAATCCAACGAATAATGGAATGTCAACAACAGGAATTGGCGCTACTGCATTTGGTCTATATTCCTCATTATATAATAGCGGCTATTGCAATGCTTCTCGTGGTATTAATGGCGGGATGTCTGTTGGTGATGTCTTGACTTTTTATTGGGCTGTGAATTGGGATGGTGGAAATGGTTCTGCTGGAAAAGGATTTGATTTGAAAAATGGAACTACAACAATTTTTAATGTTGGAATTGCTGGTAGTTCTACAATTACAACAACAAATGGAACGGCCTTTACGGGGTTTGGCACTGTTCCAATGTTGGTAACTGTTTCGAGAACTAGTTCAAACACTTATAGTTTCTCAATGACTGCTAGAGATTCAGGAACAACATATTCCACAACAATTAATAATAGCTCTTCAATTGATGTGCTTAACTTTTACATAGGTAATCAAAATGATAATAACGGATATAGAAACATGTTTTTTAATGCTTTCCAAATTAAAAAACCTAATCAATACCGCTCAAAAGCAAATGGAAACTGGAGCACTGAGGCTACTTGGGAAATAAGTACAGATGGTGGCTCAACGTGGGCAAATGCTTCTTCAGCTCCAATTTCAACACTTTTTAGCACAATAACAATACAAAATGGGCATACCGTTTCTCAAAATCAAAATTATTCTGCTGCAAGTAATAACAACATTGTAGTAGCAAGTGGTGGAACTTTAAATATGACTGGAGCATCAGGGCCTTTTAAGTTCAATACTATGTCAGTTAGTGGAACATTAATAAGAAATGATTTTGGATCAACATACAATGGATCGAGTATACTAGTTAATAATGGTGGTGTATATCGTCACGCGGTCGATGGCGGATCCATCCCTACAATAATCTGGGCATCAGGTTCCACTTTTGAAGTAACAGGAATCACTGCTGCAACTTCATTTTTATCTGGTGCTATTCAAAGTTATCATCATGTTGTTTGGAATTGCCCATCTCAAAATTCCATATTTAGTTTTGGAGGTCTTACAACCGTTAATGGTGATTTCAAAGTACAATCGACTGGAGCAAGTCCAGGGATATCATCCTTTTTATTACTAACAAATTCTTCTACTTTAGCAGCATCTATTGGAGGTAATCTGTCAATATTGGGTGGATATTTTGCGCCATTTGGAGGTAATACTAGTGGTAATTGCAGCTTAAGTATTGCTGGTAATTTATCGATAGCAACCGGAACGTTTGATGTGTTTAGACAAGCAGGTAATTCCGCTACAATTAATCTTTCAGGTGATTTTTCTATGACTAGTGGAACCCTAACTAAAGGAGCGGCAGGAACTGCTAATTTTAATTTTGCTAAATCTGGAACACAAATATATTCAAAGTCTGGCGGAACGATTTCTAGTGTCATCAATTTTGCTGTAAATAGTGGCAGTATTGTAAATGTTGGAACAAGTCTTATTGACGGTAGTACAGGGACATTTAACTTAAATTCTGGAGCAAGTTTCATTACAGCAAATACTGGAGGAATTGCTTCTACCGGAACAACAGGTTCTATTCAAGTTAGTGGTACTCGCACTTATAATTCAGGTGCTAACTATACATTTAACGGAAGTTTAGCCCAAGTTACTGGCGCAGGTTTTACAGGCGCTGCTAATTTAACTATCAGTAATAGTGCTGGGGTAACACTTTCCAACAACTCCTCTTTAAGTGGAATTTTAACGTTAACATCAGGTGCTTTTACCGTTGGTAGCGCTAATACAATTTCAGTATCGGGTGGTGGTTCTATTAATGCAGCTTCCGGAACTCTTGCATCAGGAACAGGCGCAGGTACATTTACTTTCACTGGTGCTGGCACAGTTACAGGAACGGTAGGGTTTAATAATGTAAATATTTCCGGCGGAGTGAATTTTGGAAGTTCCTCAACAGTTAATGGACTTTTAAGCCTTAATTCCGGAGGTTATGTAAATACAAATCCACCTATTTATGCTAGTGGTTCTACTTTAAAATATAATACAACCGGGACTTATGGGCGGGGATCAGAATGGATTAACAGTACCGGGGCTGGCTATCCGTATCATATTCAGATAAGTAATAGCACGACTGTTGATATGGGAGCAAATTCAGGTGCACCAGTAGCTCGACAATGTGCCGGAAATTTGACAGTTGATGCTTCTTCTGTTTTCAGCATGAATACTACACCAATGAGTGCCGCCGTTACTATAATGGGCAACGTAGTCAATAATGGTACAATCACACTTTCAGGAAGTGTCGGAGGCGACTTAAAAACACAAGGGAATATAAATGATAGTGGTGCTTTTAATGCAAATAATCGCGCCGTATTCTTTAATGGTGGAAACACACAAGTGATTCAAGGAACTGGCACATTTGATATTTCTTATGTAAGAATTAATAAAACAAGTGGCAGTGTGCAATTAGCAACCAATTTAACGTGCGCAGGTCCTAATGGCGGCAATGCAATGGAAATTGATGGTGCAAATAGTTTACTTGATTTGAATGGCTTTACACTCTATTTGGGAGCTTCAGGAGTATCTTCAACTTATAATAATGGAATTGCAACCCCTGGTTATATAAAAGGAAGTGCTACTTCTAGCATTTCTGTTTTGGGTAATGGAGCGTTAGGAACTATTAAATTCGATCAAACTACTCCTGGAACAACTAATGCATTAAACAACTTTAGCATCGATATTAATTCTTCAAGAAGCGTAACTCTTGGAAATAGCATTGCCGTGGGGGCGCTTTCTTTAGCTTCAACTTCTTCTTTAAATTTAGGCACTTATATTCATACTTCGGGTTCGCTATCACTTGGAGGTTCCGGACAAGCATCCTCCTCGTCCTATGGCGGAACAGGTTCTCCAGCCGCTACAATTAACACAACCTATTTTGCCACAAACACAGGGGTTGTAAATGTGGGTACTTGTAGTACTTATAGCCTTACTTCTACTACTGCAGTAGCCTGTCTTGGTTCCAGCGCAACAGTTACTTTAACTAATAGCACTTCAGCAAATCTGCCTGTGGGAACTTATGCTGTATATTATACTTTAACCGGAACAAACACAGGAAGTAGTTCCGCAACCATGACAGTAACTTCTGCAGGCACGGGGACTTTCACAACAACTTCGTTAGCAAATGGGGGTTCTACTACTATTACTATTGATTATATTAGAAACGGTTGTGTTTCTAAAATTACTGCTAATAATACAGCAACAATAACAATAAATGCGAATCCAACAGCGAGCGCAGGACCAGTATTATCAGCTATTTGTCAGTTAGTAACATCGGCAGCAATGACAGGTTCAGTAGCAGGAGGTGCTACAGGAGGAACATGGAGTGGTGGTGCAGGAACATGGGCCAATCCTTCCAATCCTTCAACAGCAGTTTATACAGCGAGTGCTTCTGAATCGGGAAGTGTTACCTTAACATTGACTACTAGTGGAGGCTCTTGTGGAACGACAACAGCTAGTAAAACAATAACAATAAATCCTTTACCTACTATTTCTTTAGGATTTATTAGTGATGTGCCAATTACAGCTACAAGTTTTAGTATTCCGTATACCGCTACCACCAATAGTCCTACAACCTATTCACTATCTACCACTGCTGCTAGTAGCGGAAGTTCAATTGCTATGCCTGGATTTACACCAATAACAGCTGCAAATATAGGCGCTAGTCCCATTGTGGTTGCTATTCCCGCAAGTGCTGCAGCTGAATATAATTTTAATTTGACTATAACAAATGCTAATGGATGTTCTTCGGTTTATCCGTTTCAATTTCATGTGACGAGTATTAATCACGGTGCAATTGGATCAGATCAAACCATTTGTTCTGGTACAACTCCATCAGCATTGACTAATGTTACTTCTGGTTCTGCTTCTGATGGGGATTCAATATCCTACACATGGGAGCAATCAACTTTAATTGATTCTGGTTATCAAACTATTAATGGGCAAACCGGGACTGGTTATTCCCCTGGAATATTAACACAAACAACTTACTTTAAAAGAGTAACTCATTATACAGGAACAAACCCAGAGATAACTTCAGATTCTGCTCCTGTAACAATTACTATATTAACTTCAGTTGGAGGTTTGGTTACTACGGGGGCAACGCAAACCATTTGTTCGGGTACTTCTCCAACAGATTTAACAATAACGGGATATACAGGAAATGTTGTTCGTTGGGAAAAAGCAGCAACATCTGATTTTTCTAGTCCTACGGCTATTAGTATTACGGCTACAACATTAGCTTCGGCTTCCATTGGCACTTTGACAACTACTACTTATTTTAGAGCTGTAGTACAAAACACTAGTTGTAGTGTAGCTTATTCGAATTATGCTACAGTTACGGTTACCAATACCAATACATGGACTGGAACAACAAATACTTTATGGAATACTGCTACTAACTGGTCTTGTGGTTTAGTTCCTGCAGCTACAACAAATGTATTTATTACTTCAGTAACGAACCAGCCTATTATTGCATCAGACATCGCTATTAATTCATTAACAATTAACAATGGAGCAAGTTTAACTGTCCCAACAGGGTTCGATTTAACCGTAACAGATTTTATTCATAATGATGGGACTATGACTGTTAAAAACAATGCCAACTTGATTCAGACGAATACTGTTGCCAACACAGGAAATATTACTGTGGAGCGAAATTCTGCTCCTTTGTTGCGATTGGATCATACGCTATGGTCTTCGCCAGTTACTGGAAGTCAAACGTTACAACAGTTTTCACCTGATACGTTGCCGAATCGTTTTTATACCTATACAACAAGTAGTAATTCTTATTTAGCAACTCCTGCAACATCAACATTTACGGCTGCAAAAGGGTATGGTGTTCGTGCCTCGAATACACATTCATCTACTGTTCAAACTCCTTTTTCAGGAACATTTACAGGGGTTCCTAATAATGGAAATATAACATTCACTTTGGCAACAGATGCTGACGTTGATTCAAATTACAACTTAGTGGGTAATCCATATCCGTCAACAATTAGTGCAGCTGCCTTTTTAGCAGCGAACTCTAGTAAAATTGATGGAACTATATATTTTTATTCTCATAGTTTGACAATGGATGCTACTGGAGTTTTTCCACAATCACAAAATTCTAATGGTGGTGGTAGCAATTATTCAACCTGTAATGGATCAGGTTCAGTCCCTTCAACTACTGAAGCAACAATATTTGGTGTTCATGCAGCGCCAGTTGCACCAAGCGCAACTACAATTCAAGTAGGACAAGGGTTTATTGTAAGAGCAATATCAGCTGGAGCTGTAACCTTTACTAATGCCATGAGAGTGGATACCAACAATACAAATAATAGTACCCCATTCATGAGAACGATCGAAATCGAAAGACATCGTATTTGGTTGAACTTGAAAACAGCAACTGGAATTGACATCAATCAAATGATGGTAGGTTATATTGAAGGAGCTACTCAAGCTGTCGATTTCAATTTTGATGGTTTAGAATTTGGCAATTCAGGAAGTTCGTTGACATCAAAATTAGAAGGAGGTAATTATTCTATTCAAGGACGTAGCTTGCCATTTGTATCCAATGACGAGGTACCATTAGCTTTCAAAGCATCTGCTTCAGGAAACTTTATGATTTCATTGACCAATACTGACGGATTGTTTTTAGGCAACCAAGACATATTTATTCGTGATAACGTAATGGGAATAGAACACAATATCAAAGTTTCCCCGTATGTATTTACTTCGGCTGCAGGAACATTTGATTCTCGTTTTCAATTGGTTTACACACAAATGCTAGGAATTCCATCTACGGATTTCACGCCTGACTCGGTAATTGTATACAAAAACACCGATTGGTTCCATGTGAATACTAAAGGAATCACAATGAAAAGCATCCAGGTGTATGATATTTCAGGGCGTTTGATTTTCAAACAATCGGATATTAATGCTTCGGAAACGGTGCTGAGAGGTTTGACAAAAACCAACGAAGTGCTCTTCTTGAAGATTACCTCTGAGGATAATGTAACGGTAACCGTGAAAATAATTAACTAAGACCAACCAGCACAGCTAAAAAAGATACTATGAATAAAATTAAAAACACCCTATTCGCATTTATTGCAATTGTATTTGTACAATTCATGGCTTTGGCTCAAGATGTATTGGGAAGACCAGGAGATTTTGGAGGAACCGAACCAGCAGATACCAACCCAACAGATGCATTAATCGATACGTATGTATGGGTTTTGCTAGTAGTTGGTTTGGGTTATATTTTCTCAAAACAAAAAACAAGAAGTAAGGCATAAATACCGTTTATCTAAAAAAACAATTTATGAAAAATTAGAATTATTTATTAACCCTTTTCCAAACCACTATTGCTGATTTTTATAGGCTTACGCTACAAAAATTTACAATATTTAATTATTTGGCAAGAAAACATTCAAGAGTAATTACTGATATAACCAAAAAAATCTCTAGATTTCTCTAGAGATTTTTTATGCATTTTCCTCAATAAAAAAATCTGTATCTAATATCGATCGTTATTTCAAGTTAATCCAATAAGACATAAACTAAATGAATATAACGTTTCACTATACTAAAACGCGATTACTAATCAATAATTATAACTTTCATTTATTGCTTGATCAGCTTCATTGTTGATTCTCTATGATTATCTTTCACTTTCACAAGGTAAATTCCTCTATTTAAATCACTAATATCAAATTGTGATTCGCTATTAAAATTGCTTTTAAAACTTTTCACCAATTGTCCTGTTAAAGAATAAATGTCAACTTTAGATGAACTGGTATCCACAGTAAAATAATTTGAGCTTGGATTTGGATATAGTACAATTGGTTTTGTGATTTCATTATCATTGATGCCTAGCGCAGGTAATTTATTTCCATAAACTAAACACTGTCCCGCATTTATGGAAATTGGAGCGTTTACATCGGTAACATTGATGCTCGTATTATCCATCAAATTATACCATGTTCCAGTATACGGAAATGAGGGTACAATGGTTAAATTGGCAACTGAAAAATTAGCTAAAACTACTACATTTTTCAATTGTGTTGATGGTAATGCATTATCATATATGTAAATTCTCTGCTTCACATTATTAGCATCTGGACTAATTGCATAACTTCCTTCAAAAACTGGTTCGTTTATTTTTAATGCAATCATTTTTGACCAATCGTTATAAATTTTGGCTCTTTCGGTAACTCCAATCCAGTTTCCAACCCATTGGGGCTGTGGCTTTGTGTTTAGTTTGCAATCTCCAGGTGTCGGATCAGACTCTGTGTTTACAGTACCGTTATTACAATCGTAAATCGAATTTTGCATCCCTAAAGCGGCGAAATGCCAAATCATTTTAGGCCCGGGTACTAGTATTGATGTTGCGCCTATTGCTGACATTCTTCCCAATGCATTGTTTAAATTTCCAAAAGGAGATGCAGTACCTGCAGAGTTCCCATAGGTCATTGCACTATACATTAATCTCTCTTTATCATGGCTTTCAGGATATCCTATTACTCTTTTTGCAAGAAATCCAGCATGCGCATCACTTCCTATCCTTGAAATATCTGCACCAGTGGCATATCCTTCAATAAGTTGAGAATAGGCATACGTCATTTCGCTCCACATCATAACCCCTTTGCTAGGAGTTTCTGATAACCTGTAGTTTGCCCACTCTTTTTCTTCCACATCACTTCCTAAATGTTCAAAAGTAACATAATGAGTTGGGTCTAAACTCCAAGAATAATCTGCATAATTTTTCAAAACATCAACTCTATCTTGTTGATAAGCATTAGTATTAGTATCGCTTCCTGTGGCATTTTGAGTAAATCCTTTAGTTAAATCCCATCTAAAACCGTCAATTTTAAATTCTTCAATCCATTGTTTAATAACTCTTTTTACGTAAGTTTGAGTTCGTGATTGTTGGTGATTAAAATCACTACCGACGCTGTAACTGTGGGTTGCAACCATATTAAAGTAAGGACTATCAGAAGCGGGACTGCCCCAGCCGTCACCGTCAGGATCATTCATCCACATTCGGTTCATTGCATTTCTTCCAAAAGCATGGTTTAATGCCACATCAAGAATTACGGCAATTCCGTTTTGGTGGCATAAATCAACGAATTCTTTCATCTTTTCCTTAGGACCATAGAATTTATCTAAGGCCATGTGGTAAGAAGTATTATAACCCCAGCTTTCATTTCCTTCAAATTCCATTATCGGCATTAATTCAATAGTGTTTACTTTAAGATTTTTGAAATAATCCATTCTATTAATCAGCCCTTGAAAACTTCTCGTTGCATCAAAATCTCTAATCAAGACTTCATATACTATTAAATCCTCTTTTTTAGGCTTGTTAAAATTTGTTACTTGCCAATTGTAGGCCGTTTCGCCTGTTTTCAGAACTGTTACTTCTCGTTGTTGTCCAGAAGGATAAGTTGGGATATTTGGATAATTTGAAGCCGGAATATAAGGATCATCAAAAGGGGATAATACTAAGGTAGAGTAGGGGTCGGCCGTTTTTACTAATGCCGGCGAACCCACTGTTGGTGTTGCATCTACAACCCAATATTGATAATTGTAATTAACGCCAGAAGAAAGTCCCGTTAATTCCAACCAAAATTTACCTGAGGGTACATCTTTTTTCATTGCAAAAGAGGCATCGGGTTGATAATTGTTAAAACTTCCTGCCACATAAACGAAATCTTTTCCAGGGGCGTCTAATACCAAGGTTGCCTTAGACGTATCTGAATTATAATTTATACCGTCAACTAATGTTGCTATTGGAAAGCTTTGATTTATCGTTCCTGGATTTACCATTACGTTAAAAAACTTAGATTGTGTTGCTCCTCCTAAAGAAACTATCAATTCGTAGTTTTGATTAGTTGTAATATTAAGATGAGAATAAGAATAACTAGTTGCACTTGCAACTGAATTTATCGCCACTCCATTTGCTTTTAAAGTATAACTAGCATTTCCACCAGTATTATTTGCAGAAACAGTTAGACTTCCGCCTGAATTAATAATGGCTGTACTATTTTCAGTTGGCTGAACCAATGTTGATTGAAATGCACCAACATTTAATATTAAATCTGTTGATTGCTTATCCCCAGCTGCATTTCTAAAAACAATATTTATTTTAGATACAACTCCAGAAGTAACACCATAATAAGCGAGAATAGTTGGGGTAAGAACTAATTTATAAATATTTCCCGAAACTAATGTTAAAGAAGGCTGTGTTACATTATTTCCCCAAGACTCTATAACATTTGACCAAGCGGCACCGTTTAAAGTAACTCCAGTATGGGCATATATTGTTCCTGTATAAGTTGCTAAATCCGTTCCTGTTTTATCAAATAAAATAGTTGCAGATTGGTTAGATTCTGGTGTTATTCCTCCTTGCCATGAGACTTGAGAAAAACTAATAGTACCAATAAAAAGAAAACTAAAAAGGAAGTAAATTTTTTTCATTCTATAAAATTAAAGATAAAAAAGGGCTTTCTTTGGAAAGCCCTTAATAAATAAAAACTAATTAATTATTGAATTGTGTAACTATAAACTCTTGGATTACTTAAATCTAAAGTAATCGTTTTGGTTCCAGCTGTAGTACTAATATTAGTTCCACCTTCGTCAAGGGAACCATCAGCTCCTGTATCTCCATAATTCAATGCCCATGCGCCATTGGCTCTAAATTTTAATCCATTATCAGGAGCAGATTGAGCAGTTAAAGTTACGGTTACAGTCCATTTTTTTGTTGTTGGATTGTAAGTCATTGGAGTATCTGTTGACCATCCACCTGGAGTAGCATTACCAATTATAGCCCAAGTTGTTCTTTCTTGAGAATAGGTAAGCGCAGTAGTATTTGCTTTCAATCTGTAATATCCAGCTGGTGCAGCATTACAGTTAACTTCATCTGTTAATTTTAATTTGTTTGTGAAAGTTCCGTCATCACCCCAATCAGGATTTCCCCAATTGAAAGCCCCTGCATTGTCAGGAGCAACAAATTTATAACCACCATCTAACCAAACATAACCTTCATAGTTAGTTAAACCAAACCCAGCTGAAGCCAATTTTGGAGCTGTACCTGGTGTCCATCCTTGGTGATTTCCTGGAACTGCAATTGTAGGCAATGCAGTTGTGTAAGGAGTCACTAAAATATTAATAATGTTGGAATATTGGTCTACACCACCAACTGTTGCTTTAACACGAACATCAATGCTTCCTTGAGAGAACGGAATTAAACCTGCAGAAAGTACTGCGCCGTTCAAATCAGCAACGTTTAATGTAAGATTTGTATTCGATGAAGTTCCTGCAACAGTAACTGTGGCAAAACTAGTACCGGTTACAGCTATTTCAACAGAATAGTTTACTTGTGTTGGAGTTGTAAAATCAGCAGCTCCCCAAGTCATCGTCAATGCTGGATTAGTACCTAAATCAGGTCTAAGAACTGTTGCAGTTCCAGTTTCGGGAGTTAAAATAGCAAACTCTCCTTTTGCTTTCACTAGTTGAAAATTTTGTTCATCGGTACAAGACCCTAAAGTTGCAAATGCAATTGCAGCTATGATAATTTTAAATGTATTTTTCATTTTAAATGTATTTTTTTGTTAAACTTTAATTATTAGTAACCCGTATTTTGAGTAAGATTTGGATTGGCTGCTATACTTTCAGCTGGTAATGGATACAATTTATAGTATGTTGGTAATGCAACACCATTAATTCCATTTCCTTTCCAAGCCCAGTTATAACTTCCACCTGTAAATTTACCAAAGCGGATTAAATCTTGTCTTCTGTGTGCTTCCCAGTGTAATTCTCTTAAACGCTCATCCAGAATAAAATCTAAATTTAAATTTGCAGCGGAAATAGTTTGCCCGTTTGCTCTGGTTCTCAAAGAATTTACATAACCTAAAGCTTGTGCACTAGTTGCTCCTGTCCCTCCTCTTAGTTGACATTCTGCAATCATTAAGTAAACATCTCCCAAACGGAATAATGGAAAATCTGTATCTACAAAACCTTGATCTGAACCATTTGCACCAGTAGATGTTTTGTTAGTAAATTTGGTAATTATATAACCAGTGTCTCTATCAGATACCGTTGAAATAATTGGATTTCTGTTTGCTGTAATTAACATTTTTCTTGAATCTCCAGTAAATGAAGCGTCTGCAAATTTCTCTCCAAATTGTTTTCTAACGCGTAAAGCACCACCCCAACCGCCAACTCCTAGAGCAGCGCCATTTCCTTCTAAAGAACCAACTTCACCATTAATGATAACTGTTGTTGGACCGTAGTTTTGAGTAGTTCTTCCATCTGATTGTAATGGGAAAATAATTTCGTTTTTAGCACTATTGGTATTACTATCTGCCATAAAATTATGTTGATAGTTGGTAGCCAATACGTAACCACCTCCTATAATTTTATTAGAATAAGTGATGCACTCCGTATATTTTGCAACTCCAAAATAGCTTTCAGAATTCAAATACATTTTTGCTAAAATCATCCATGCTAATCCTTTGTCAGCTCTACCAAATTCATTCGATTTTGCATTCGCTAAATTTGCATCATTCTCTAATGCTAGTAATTCAGTTTCAATGAAAGTGAAAAGTTGTTGTCTGTCATATTGAGGTCCTTTGAAATCTCCTACAGGATCATTCTCAGTTACAAAGGCAGCTTTCCCAAACATATCCATAATGTGATAATAGGCCAAAGCTCTAATTACTCTAACTTCTGCACGGTATTTTTGAATCTCCGTTTTAGTAGTTGCAGAAACACCTCTTGATTCTAATTTTGCATCAGAAGTCTGTCTTAAATATTCATTTACTAAAGCTACTTGAAACATTGCTCTTCCGTACATCCCTCTGAAAATAGGGTTAGATGCAGTCCAGTTTGTTCTTTGGATATCTGCTGTTCCCGGGTCATTTTCATACGACCAGATTACTTCGTCTGTTGATAAATCTTGCATGTACCAAAGACATCTTCCGTACTGGCTGGTTCCAGCATCGATACCTGAAATATTTGATGATCCTGCGCCAGAAGTTCCTGTTAATGATAAATTGCCATAAACACCTGCTAAGCCTTGTTTATATGAAGCTTCTGATGAAAAGAAAGCGTCAGATAAAAATTGATCGTCATCTTTTGGCACCGTATTCAAATCGTTTGTACAAGAAAGTACAGACAATGCAACGGCTAAATAAGATAATTTAAATAGTTTTTTCATTTTTTTCTGTATTAAAATTTAATATTTGCTCCAAATAATAATGTTCTCGGTCTTGGATAAATAGTGTTATCGATACCGTTATTTGTAATTTCAGGATCTAAACCACTGTATTTAGTGATTACAAATGCATTTTGAACACCTGCACTAATTCGTAAACTAGCTTTGCCCTCTAACCATTTTGGAAAACTGTATCCTAAAGTAATGTTATCCATTCTCAAGAACGAAGCGTTTTCAATATAAAGATCAGATTGTGTTCCGTCTCTCCCCGCTTCAATAAAATTAGTATTTAATACAGCTGTTGGAATATTTCCTAAAACAGTATTGTTTTGGATTAAGCTATAATAAGCACTAACTGAATTTACATTGTTGTAAATATGATTACCCAAACTTGCTCTTAAATTAAAAGAAAAATCGAAGTTTTTGTAATTCATATTAGAAGCAAAACCAAATGTTGCGTCTGGATCTGCATTATATTTAATGTACCTGTCGTTGTTGTTTACAATTCCATCACCATTCAAATCGGCAAAAGCTCCTTGAATAGGCATTCCATCTACATTATATAATTGTTTGAAAACATAAAATGAATTAGGAGTATATCCTTGGCTATGAATCTGGATTGTTCCTCCAGTTCCTCCGCCAATTCCACCTGTTAAGATGTCAGATCCTAAAGCCAATTCATCAAGTCTTCTTTCGAATTTAGTTGCATTGAAATTAACGTTCCAATTGAAATCTTTTGATTTAATAACTGATGCATTCAAAGTAAGTTCAATACCTTTAGAACTCAAACTTCCAATATTCTGGAAACCGGCATTACTAAAATTCGATCCATCAGAGATTGCAGCATAAGATAATAAATTTTGAGATTTTTTGTAGAATACTTCCAATCCTCCAGTTAATCTATTATTAAAGAATCCAAAATCTAGTCCCACGTTTGCTGTGGTTGTTTCTTCCCATTTAATATTAACATTTCTGAAATTTGGTACTGCAACCGATGTAGGGACTGAACCAAAAACATATTGAGAATTGTTGTTACCCGTAGAATAAGGCTCTAAATAAAGGAAATTAGCATCGCCCATTTCTTTTTGACCTGTTACACCCCAACCTAAACGTAATTTTAAATCACTAAAAACTTTAGACTCTTTCAAAAACGACTCTTCTTTCATTTTCCACGCGAAAGCTGCAGATGGGAAATTACCCCAACGATTAGAGGGGCTAAATTCTGAAGAACCGTCTCTTCTGTAGGTCAATGTCATTAAGTATTTATCTTTAAAAGTCAAATTTGTTCTTCCAAAGAAACTCACTAATACTTGGTCTCCATATGTAGTTACATCTGGCGCTTGTGAGTTAGGATTTAAAACATTAAAACTATTATAACTTTCTCTTTCAAATTTTTGATAAGAATATCCTGCAGTAGCCTCTAAAGCTAAACCCGAGAAAGTTTTATTATAAACTAAATAACCATCGAACAATTTATTCGTTTTGGTTTCCATTTGATTTTCTTGAACGCCTTGTAATATATCACCATTATAAGCTGCTCTACTATTTGTATCAACAGTTTTTAATCTATCACCATTACTATGATCGTAACCAACATTAACAACGGCTCTTAATTGTGGTAAGAAATGAAATTTATAATCTGCCTCAAAATTACCGAAAGTTCTTTTATAGGTTCCGTTATCATACGTTTGCAATAATTGTGCTACAGGATTTCCTGGAGAACTTGCGCGTGGAGTTCCGTCTGGATCTACATATTGGAAAAAACCACCATAAGCAGAATTTGCCGGATCATAAACGGGTTGCGTAGGATCAAAACGTAATGCAGTGCCTTCAACTCCATCTGCAAATCTATTTTTCTCGTTAGAATAATTCGCATTCAATCTCAATTTTAAATGGTCTTGTAAAAATGAAGGATTCATTGCCAAAGACACATTATTTCTTTCAAAATTATTTGTCAAACGCAAACCTTCTTGATAGGTTCTACCAATAGTCAATCGAGTTGGGATTGTTTTCAATAAACTACCTTTTACTGTCAAGGATTGATCAGCCATTTCAGCAGTTTTATAGATTTCGTTTTGCCAGTTAGTATTAGCAGTTCCTAGAGCAGCAGGTAAATTAATCCCCGTACTTGGGTCTGCAGCTACTATTTGATCTTGTCTTACTTGAACTATATTTCTGTATTCGTCAGCGCCGAAGACACTTACTTGATTCACTTTCTTACCAATCCCTAATTGGAAATTATATTCAACTTCAAGGTTTTTCCCACCTTTTTTAGTAGTTATAATAATTACACCATTAGAAGCTCTAGAGCCATAAATTGCTGTCGCAGAAGCATCTTTCAAAACAGTCATCGACTCAATAGTCGCTGGATTAATTGATGATAAAATAGAAGTTGAACCCACTGATGTATTATTATCAATTGGTAAACCATCAATCACAATTAAAGGATTGTTACTTGCATTCAAAGAAGCGCCTCCACGAATTCTGATTTCAGATCCTGAACCAGGAGCTCCACTAGTATTAATAGAAAGACCAGCAACTCTTCCATTTAATAAATTTTCGGCAGTTACATTTGCTCCTTTATTAAAGTCTTTTGCAGAAACAGTTGTCAAAGACCCCGTAGCATCTTTTTTCTTCACTGTTCCGTATCCAACTTGAATAACTACCTCACTTAATAAATTAGCATCTTCTTGGAGGCTAACATTAATTGAAGTTTGATTGGAATACACAATTGTTTCGGATTTAAATCCAATGAATGAAAAAACGATTTTGTCGCCTTTCACCACTTTTGTCAATTGAAATTTTCCGTCAAAATCTGTGGCAACACCCTGAGACGCCCCCGAAACTACTACATTTACTCCTGGTAATGGTTGTCCTGATGTTTTATCAACAACAACGCCACTTAAAGTATTCTGAGACAGAACACTAAGTGGTAATAGTAAGAATAAAAATAACAACTTTTTGTAAATTGTTTTCATACATTTTGTTTAAGTTAAAAATTCGTTTTTTTGCTTATATTTATACTTCGAATAATAAATTTATAAAAAAATTATTGTTTTCAAAATAATAAAATTTTTTAGGGCTACGAAAACGTGATAGTGTTGAAAAGTTTATGATTCATTCTCATTTTTAAGCTTAAATTTACACATAATTAAAATTATAATTAACTTTAGTACGAAATATTTATTTATCATTTTCTCATGAGAAAAAAAATCACACTCAAACAAATTGCAAGGGAACTTGATGTTTCCATTTCTACAGTTTCAAAATCGCTTCGTAATAGCTTGGAAATCAGTGAGGATACGCGCCAAAAAGTTCAAGCTTTTGCGAAATTTTATAATTACAAGCCCAACAACATTGCACTAAGTCTAAAAAACAGAAAAACCAAAACTATTTGCATCATAATACCAGAGATTATCCATCATTTTTTTACTACAATTATTAGCGGTATTGAACATGTTGCAAATGAAAATGGATACAATGTAATTATTTGTCTTTCAGATGAATCTTTTGACAAAGAAGTAATCAATATGGAAACGCTTGCCAATGGAAATATTGACGGTTTTATAATGTCACTTTCTAAAGAAACACAACAAAAAAAGGACTTTCATCATATTACAGAAGTAATCAACCAGGGAATGCCTGTCGTTATGTTTGATAGAATTACAAACGATATTCTTTGCGATAAAGTCATAATTGATGATCATTTGGCCGCTTTCAATGCTACCCAATTTCTAATTGATAAAGGGTTAAAAAAAATCGCATTAATCACCACTGTCGATTATGTAAGTGTAGGTAAATTACGAACCGATGGCTATAAAAAAGCATTAAAAAACAATGACATCAAATTGGATGAAAGTTTGATAATACGAATTGAAGACACCGAACATTTTGAGGATTCCATTGAAGAATTATTAAATACAAAATCCGTTGATGCCGTTTTTGCAGTAAATGAATTATTTGCCGTTACCGCTATTAAAGTGGCAGCTCGTTTGGGTATCAAAATTCCTGAAGACTTATCTATAATTGGATTTACTGATGGATTAATTTCCAAATATTCTTCGCCAAGCATTACAACTGTGGGACAAAATGGTGTAAAAATGGGAGCTAAAGCTGCTAAAATGCTAATTGAAAGATTAGAAATGGAAGAAATTGAAAACGAGGATGGAGAAATTGAGGAACACTATAAAACGGAGGTTATCGAAACGGAACTTGTAGAACGAGAATCAACAAAATAAATAAAAATTATACTAAAAAAAGTTTTGCGCCAAAAAAAATTATATATTTACCGCAGATTATCAACGCTTATATTTTTACTTCGAAAATTTAAATTAAGTTTTGATAAGCATCGCGCTTATCGTTCAAATCTTTAAAAAACGATAATGGAAAAGCGTAAATTAAGTTTCTGGGAAATTTGGAACATGAGTTTCGGATTCTTGGGAATACAATTTGGTTTTGCTCTACAAGGAGGATTCATGTCACGAATTTTCCAAACTTTAGGAGCGGAACAAGATTCAATCCCTTTACTTTGGATTGCAGCACCACTAACAGGTTTAATCGTTCAACCCATAATTGGGTATTTGTCAGATAATACTTGGCATCCTAAATTCGGAAGACGAAAACCGTATTTTTTGATTGGTGCAATTTTGAGCTCATTAGCATTGCTTTTTGTTCCAAATTCACCAACTCTTTGGGTTGCTACCGGATTATTATGGGTTTTAGACGCTTCTATCAATATTAGTATGGAGCCTTTTCGCGCACTTGTTGCCGACAAGCTTCCCAATTCTCAAAGATCGTACGGATTTGTAATGCAAACCCTTATCATTGGAATTGGAACTTGGATTGCCAGTAATTTACCTTGGATTGTAAATCAATTTGGAGTTTCAAATGAAGCAGCAGCTGGCGTTTTGCCAATGTCTGTAAAAGTGGCTTTCGCAATTGGTGCATTTGTATTTATTACGAGTATTTTATTTACAATTTTCACAACCAAAGAATATCCGCCAGAAGATCTTGCCGTTTTTGAAGAAGAGAAAAAACAATCGAATTTTTTTAAAGACATTTCATTAAGTGTTAAGGAAATGCCGTCAACAATGAAGAAACTTGGACTCGTTCAGTTTTTCAGTTGGTTTGCATTTTTCACTATGTGGAGTATGGCAACGCCTGCATTAACAGAACACGTTTTTAAAGCGCCTGCTCCAATCGAAAAAAATTATGATTTATCAAATGCCGATCAAGCTGCTGCTTTTAATGTTGAAAATACCAAATACCAAGACGCCGCAAATTTAGTAGGTTCCTCAATGGGAATTTACGGATTGTCGTCAATGGCTTTTGCGTTATTATTAACATTTTACACGGCTAAGAAAAAAATTAATAGAAAATACATTCATTTACTTTCTTTAATTTTAGGTGGAATTGGATTTATTATGATGTTTTATGCAACTCCCGAAACATTACTTTATTCCTTTATATTAATCGGAATTTCGTGGGGAAGTATTTTATCAATGCCTTATGCGATGCTTTCTAGCGCTGTAGATCCAAAGAAAATGGGGACAATGATGGGCTTATTCAATATGTTCATCGTTATTCCACAAATAATTGCTGCCGTGGGTGCAATCAATTTACTTTACAAGTTAATTGGAAATGAAACCATTCATTCTATGACATTGGCAGGAATTTCTTTGCTTTTAGGAGGAATTAGTACACTTTTAATAACGGATAAAAAAGCCATTACAGATTAATACAGACAATGATTAAAAAAGCATTTATTTTCGACCTTGACGGTGTAATTGTTGACACAGCCAAATATCATTTTATCGCTTGGCAAAAAATTGCGACAGCACTCGGAATCGAATTTACATTAGAACATAATGAACAATTAAAGGGAGTTAGCCGCGTGCGTTCCCTTGAATTGATATTGGAATTAGGAAATGTAACCGCTTTTCAAGAAGACAAAAACAAATGGTTGCTTCAAAAAAATGAAAACTATTTGTCCTATTTAGTGGATATGGATGAAAGCGAATTGTTGCCTGGAATTCTTCCAATATTAAAATATTTAAAAGAGAATAACCAAAAAATTGCTTTAGGATCTGCCAGTAAAAACGCAAGACCTATTTTAGAAAAAACAGGAATACTTCATTATTTTGATGCAATTGTTGACGGAAATGATGTTTCAAATGCAAAACCAGATCCCGAAGTATTTTTGCAAGCCGCAAAGCTAGTAGGAATAAGTAATGAAAATTCCATTGTATTTGAAGATTCTGTTGCAGGAATTCAAGCTGCAAATACTGCAAAAATGACAAGCATCGGAATTGGGGAAAATAAAATTCTCTTTGAAGCCGATTTCATTTTTGAAGATTTTACTCATATAGATAAAGACTTTATCGAAAAACTAATAAAAGATTAAATAATTGAAAAATATGGATTTAAACACCATTTAAATTCTAAAAATTTTTCAATATTTGAATAAGAAAAAATAAATGAACCAAGATTATATAAAGCCAAATAATTGGTCAATCATAGAAGAAGGATTTGACAAAGATAGCGTGAAATCATCCGAAAGCCTATTCAGTATTGGAAATGGTGCTATGGGACAACGCGCTAATTTTGAAGAAAATTATACAGGAGAAACATTTCAAGGAAGTTATATTGCAGGAATTTATTATCCTGACAAAACCAAAGTGGGCTGGTGGAAAAATGGCTATCCTGAATATTTTGCCAAAGTATTAAACGCACCAAATTGGATTGGTATTGACATTGAAATCAATGAGGAACAACTCGATTTAAATACGTGCAAAGCGGTAAAAAACTTTCGCCGAGAATTGAATATGCAAGAAGGTTGGTACCTCCGTTCTTTTGAAGCTACCTTGCAAAACGGAACTAAAATTTCTGTAAATATCCGCCGCTTTTTGTCATTGGACTTAGATGAATTGGGTGTTATTAATTATGAAATTACACCTTTAAATAAAGATGCTAAAATCGTATTTAAACCTTATATTGATGCTGGAGTTTCCAATGAAGATGCGAATTGGGAAGAAAAATTCTGGGAACCTCTTGCCGTTAAAAATTCTGGGAATGCAGCATTTGTGACTGCACAAACCTTTAAAACACATTTTATTGCAACAACATTTATGCAAAATTCTATTTTCATAAATGATAAAAATCAAAATTCCTATCCTAACGATTGCACTTCAACATCAGAAAAAATTCAATTTGACTATTTTGTAAATGCTGCTCAAGGCGAAAAAATAACAATTCAAAAATTAGGAGGTTACACGGTTTCTTTAAACAACGAAAACACTCAAATTGCAGCAGAAAATGTAATCGGAAAAGCATTAGAATTAGGATACAACCAATTATTGGAAAACCAAATTCAAGCTTGGGCGAAAATCTGGGAAATGTCAGATATTACTATTGATGGCGATATCAAAGCACAACAAGGTATTCGTTTTAATATTTTTCAATTAAACCAAACCTATTTAGGTAAAGATTCTCGATTGAATATTGGGCCAAAAGGGTTCACTGGAGAAAAATATGGCGGTTCCACTTATTGGGACACCGAAGCCTATTGCATTCCATTTTATATGGCTACAAAAGACCAAAAAGTAGCACGAAATTTATTGACGTATCGCTACAATCAATTGGATAAAGCAATCGAAAATGCAGCAAAATTAGGCTTTACAAATGGAGCTGCTTTGTATCCAATGGTTACAATGAATGGCGAAGAATGTCATAACGAATGGGAAATTACATTTGAAGAAATTCATAGAAATGGAGCCATTGCCTTTGCAATTTTTAATTATTATCGTTTCACTGGTGATTACTCTTATATTCCCGAAAAAGGATTGGAAGTTCTGATTGGAATTGCCCGTTTTTGGCATCAAAGAGCTACATTTTCATCCAATTTAAATCAATATGTAATTCTTGGAGTTACAGGTCCAAATGAATATGAAAACAACGTAAATAATAATTTTTATACCAATTATATTGCAAAATGGTGTTTGGATTATACCTACGAACAAATTCAAAAAGTAGCCTTAGAATATCCATCAGATCACAAAAGGATTTCTGAAAAAGTGAAAATCTCAGATTCAGAATTGCAATCTTGGAAAAAAGTGGCAGATGGAATGTATTTCCCATTTTCCAAAGAATTAGACATTTACCTTCAACAAGATGGTTTCTTAGATAAAGAATTAGTGAAAGTTGCCGACTTGGATAAAAGCCAAAGACCGATTAATCAAAAATGGTCTTGGGATAGAATTTTACGTTCGCCTTACATTAAACAAGCCGATGTTTTGCAATGTTTCTATTTCTTTGAAGAACATTTTTCTAAAGAAGAATTAAAACGAAATTTCGAGTTTTATGAAGCTTTTACCGTTCACGAAAGTTCGCTTTCGCCTTGCGTACATTCTATTCAAGCAGCGGTTTTAGACAAAATGGATATGGCCTATACTTTCTATTTGAGAACCTCTCGTTTGGATTTAGACGATTACAATAAAGAAGTGGAAGAAGGCTGTCACATTACGTCAATGGCGGGAACTTGGATGAGTATTGTAGAAGGTTTTGGCGGAATGCGTGTCAAAAATGATGCGTTACATTTTGCTCCAAAAATCCCAAAAGAATGGAGTGGTTATTCTTTTAAAATCAATTTCAGAAACCAAATACTTAAAGTTGTAGTCAATCAATATGAAACTAATTTTTCTTTAGAAGGAAACCATAGTATTTCGGTTTTTGTAAATGGAAAAGAAGTAATTGTAGCGCCAA
>Ga0209353_10000507_pt1 | contig 23718 bp, 25 predicted proteins | sample LauGreSpBDMM15SD_2_FD_187561 | JGI IMG/M metagenome (GOLD analysis project Ga0209353, IMG submission 187561) | Freshwater lake microbial communities from Lake Michigan, USA - Sp13.BD.MM15.SD (SPAdes) (version 2) | ecosystem: Environmental > Aquatic > Freshwater > Lake | place: Lake Michigan...
TAGGTGTTTCGGTGGATGTTGGTGTCGGTGTCGGTGTCGGTGTAGGACAAACCCCACAATCAGTTCTATATGTTGCAACATTACTACCATCCATATTAACGGTTTTATAATAACCGCCATACGCAATTGTTCCCCAACCACTAAAAAATGTTCCACCTCCAGTTATTACAAAAATATTTGATTCACAGAACGTTGGTCCATCTCCTGTTACATAAAATCTTGGACATTCTCCCACAGGACAATTACAAGTTGCCTCAACCGAATCTTCTCCCAATGTTATTTCACCATAAAATACTGCCGGTGGTTTTAATATCGTATAATTAATATCGTTATTTGGTATTAATGTGTATGTTGAATCGGCGTTAGGTATTAATGTATAGACAAAATCATTGTCAGGTATTGTAATATATGTAAAATTACCATCAGGTATTAATGTGTATGTAAAATTACTATCAGGTATTAGTGTGTAAATAAAATCTCCATTTGGTGCTAATTCATATTGGAAATCTCCATTTGGTATTAATTTGTAATCAAAATCACCATTTGGTATTAGTGAATAGACAAAATTACTATCGGGTATTAATGTATAATCAAAATTACCATTTGGTATCAACGTATATGTAAAATCATTATTTGGTATCAACGTATATGTAAAATCGTTTTCAGGAATATACATTGTAGGTGTTGGCGTAGGAGTTGGCTCAACAGTCGGCGTTGGTGTTGGAGTACTCGTAGGTGTTGGCTCAATAGTTGGCGTTGGTGTCGGAGTTAAACAAACAACATTACTACAATCGTAAACCGTTGTTAATGTATCTAAATCATAATCAAATGTTGGACCTGGGTCAATACCTACAATCTCATAACACACACCATGACCGACACTATAAGTTATTCCACCTAACCCACTTATTAAACTTCTACCTATTTTATTGTGTGTTTGATTACAATCCCTTAAATAATAATAGTAATAAACAACCGGAGTTACTGTCGGTGTAGGTGTAGGTGTACTTGTGAATGTAGGCGTAGGTTCAACCGTTGGAGTTGGTGTACTCGTAGGTGTTGGTGTACTTGTGGATGTAGGTGTTGGTGTACTTGTAGGTGTTGGTGTGGGTTCAACCGTAGGTGTTGGTGTAGGAATTATAGGTATACCTGAAATATTATCATCACAAACATCTCCACATATTGAAAAATCATATTGGGTTAGTCTTGTTAAAAAATTATGTCTAACGTGTACAAAGTCTAATGGGTCTTCATAATATTTTATTGATTTAATATTAAAACAAGAAACCCCATTATGTACATTATTCATTAGTCCAGTTCCACCTCCCCACGATTGTACATGCGGTTGGACTCCTCTATCTGATGTTATTGTTTCCTCCCAATTTTTTAATTTATAAATTGGTCTACCATTTAGATATATCTTTAATGTACCTAATCTATCTTCTCTCTCATCCGCCCATTTTTTATTCAACTCTTCGTTAGTACTGTAGATTGTGGTCGTTGTTGAAGTTACCGCAGTAACTTCAGTGTTAACATAATCGATTGTTTTTAAACCAACCATGTCATTCCACCCACCGTCATTCTCAACATTACAATCGGTTAATCTTTTATTTCTATCAAAAACAATTGTTACATTAAAATCCTTATCCTCATCGTTAACACATAATTGAGGTGTCTCACCACTTGCAAGATAAAAACCATCATCATAACCATTTGTACCACAATAACCCGAATAATGAAAAGAATTCCATTTTATTTTTTTATCGGGGGTAAATTGAAAAGATAAATTATTATCAGCGTAATTTTTAACGTCATCATCCCCTCTAACTCCAATATAATAAAAAACACCCCCAAGTGACCACGGTAAAAATTCTCGATTAAAAATAAAATCTAAAGTCCAACCTTTTTCGGTTCTTCTTTTAATAATTGGGTCACAATTGTCTATACCGTCACCTGTATTAAATTTATATGCCCAAGGTTTGTTAGATAACTTTAAAGGTTGTGAACAACAATTAGATAAACTTTCTAATTTTTCTTCACATTCAATAACTTCGGTTGAAAAATCATCAATTACACTGTTAAAGGTTAAAGGAACGTTATCTTTTGATAATATTGATTCGGTATATGATATATTAAATCCATCTAAAGATGTGATAAGTGAGTTGTCGGTTATGTTTAAAATACCATTTTCGTCATTCCTCGGGTCCTCCAACGGTCTATTAAATGAGATAATTTTAAAATAATGAACATTATCATCACTTAAAATTAAACTAAAAATATTATTATTCAGTATCGTATGAGTAAACCCAGTCCCAAAATGATTAACAAATTGAAAATAATCTACCGTCATAATGACATCAAGGTAGTTGTAATCTACATTATTTACCCTATTATCAACTTCTTTTAGGGTAATAGTCTCTCTTTGACAATCAAAATTTTCTAAAGAACCATCAATTGTTAATCCAGAATAGTTGATTTGCGTACCCAAATCTAACACATCTACGTTGTAATCACCTTGAACCTTGGATAATTCATAGTCATATAGTTCTGAACTATCTAACTTAATATCCAACTTGGTACCGTAAAACTTTAAAATATTTTGGTTATTCATGTTATTATAAATATCTTTCCCTTCGTTTGATATTTATAATAAAACTGATTTAGATGAATAATTTTATTAAACAGGTAATTGAAGAGAAATTTGCGTCAAAATCGCAACAACGTTTCTTCTATGCTAAGGCCAACGAGAAGGGCGCAACTAAGAAAGAAAAGGAAAAATGGGGTAAGATGGCGAAAGAATTCTCAGATAAGACCGACTATAAAAAAATACCCAATAAGGTTGATGAAACTAACCCAAATCAAGAAGAATTACAATTTGATGAGATTGTTGATGCTGATGGTAACATTATGACAGGTTCAAAACCCGCAAATGCCAACACTAAAGGTATAACATCAAAATCAACAAGTGATGATGTTGTTAGGTCGGCAATGGGTCAAATGGGTACATTCGGTATTGCGGGTGGAACAAGAAAAGGTGCAACAACAATGAGATATTGGGGAGAATCCGATATGAGTAAGGCATTGGGATATGAAGATACATTAGGAAACGATGAAGATATTGAAGACGCTAAAAGTCATTTTGAGGATGAATTAGGTCTTTCAGATGAAGAAGCGAAAGAAAGAATGGAGAAAATGGGTTACGATGAAAAACTACCTGAAGATAAAGTTAGACTTATTGAAACTTCTAAAAAATTCATTGAAGAATACATTGAAAGTATTTTAAAGAAAAAAACAAAATCGGATGATTTGGTTAAAAATGACCAAAATGAAATGGACGAAAAAAAAATTAACCCAATTTTAATGAGACAATTAAAATCTTTGAAGAGTTCTTTAAAAGATAATGATTTAACAGTAAAAGACATATTAGACTATCTAAACGACAATGAATAAAGAATTAATGGGTAGAGAGTTTAACCTACCTGAAAATATCATACAACATTTAGCAACTAAACTATCTCAAAATAGTTCAGACACGGATGGTACTATGCGTACAAAAAATTTATTACAAACAAAAAAAGTTAATTACAACCAACTTAAAAGAATTTTACACGATATGAAGTACATGGATAAAACCAATGAAAGTGTGAAATATGAATTATATGGTGGTGAATTAATGGAAAAATGGGGTAATCAAATTTTACATTTGGAGAGAAGTCAAGTTTCAAATAGAAAAGATTCAAGACAGAGAGCTGATAATATTGGTGCAATTAATGGAATGAGAAAAAATTCACATTTAAGTTCACACACAAAGAAAGATAGTTATAAATCACCAATTAATACAATGAAAAGTAATTCAGAAAAGACATCAGTCTCTTCATTATCACTTTCAAAACTATTTGAGGAATTAACAAAAAGTAAAAAATTAAAGAAATAATATGGCAACATTATTAGAACAATTAGCGGAAAAAGAAAGAGTTGCAAGTTTAGCACGTAATTCTTACACAACTGACGGAGCATATAATTCAAACCACATAAACGCATTATCTAACGGAGACGAAAAAGGTAAGGGTGAAAGTTCGGGTAACGTAGGTTCATCTGTGGATATTTTAAATAGAAATGAAAGTTTAGGAAGAAACACATATAATCTAAGTAATGGTTATTCTGAAGCAAATACCAACGCATTGTCCGATGGTGATGATAAAGGTAAAGGAGATTACAATGGAAGTATCGGGTCAAGAACTGACATACTAAATAGAAACGAGAGTTTATCACGAAACACTTACCAACAACAAAATCAATATGGTGTTACAAATATTAACGCAATATCTGATGGAGATGAAAAAGGTAAGGGTGAAAATAATGGTAATATAGGTTCATCTTCGGATATTCAAAATAGAATTGATAATATTGGTAGGAATCCTTATAATAAGGATAACTCATATGGTCTTACACATCCTAATGCATTGTCAAATAATGATGAAAAAGGTAAAGGTGAATATAACCAAAGTATTGGTTCGTTAACCGACATCAACACAAGAACACAGGTAACAGGAATAAATAAATTTAAGTTGAACAACACATATCCAGATTTTTAATGTTTCAAATTACAGAAATAGCAACTTTAATTCTTGAACAAGATAGTAAATTAGATTTATTGAGGAAATCGATTAGTAATCGATTGCCAATTACAATTAATTACGGTGGACCTTCTGATGAAGTTAAATCAGGTAAGAGAATTGACATACAACCCGTAATATTAGGTAAAAACGCCAAAAGTGGAAATTTAGTATTTTGGGCGTTTGTTAGTAAAGGTGTATCTAAAAAAGGATTACCTAATTGGAAAATGTTTAGGGTTGATAGAGTTACTGAAGTTAAATTTAATTTAGGTGCTCAACCATTTAAATTAATCGACATACCGGGATTTGTTAAAGGTAAAGCTCCGGGAGCAATGAAATCATTATCAAGTGTTGATATTATGTCACCATATTGGTTTGAAGACGACAAGAGGTATACAAAATCCCCAATCACTAAACCAACGGTTAAAAAACCAACTCCAACCAAACCTGAAGTTGCCCCGATTAAACCTGAAGTTACCCCCGAACCATCGGAACCAAAGGCGATTGAGAATCCTGAAACATCAAATAAAGATTATTCAAGTGAAATATATAATGGTCTTAAATCTAAGATTGTAGATACTAACGGACAAAAAACAATAACAACTAAAGATTATCAAGACGCTTTAAATGATTTGTATAGAAAACAAGAAGATGAGTGGAAAAATTACCAAAGAAAGGTTTCAGGTAATGATAGACCAGGTGAAGGAACAAGAAATAGATTCCAAAAAGTCTCAAAAACACAAATAGATTCACTTCTTTCTAATGATAACATAACAGTAAGTGACTTAAGTCCTGAAACGTTATCTGAAAGATATAAAATACAAAATAGATTTAAACAGTTGATTAATTCATAATTTTAAAATATATTTAGAATATGTCACAATTAAATAACGGCCCAATCACATCAAATGATTTGATGCAAAGATTAGTACAGGCGAAAAAGGTATTAAATAAAGTTGATTCTGGTAATTATCAGAAAGGAAATGTAAACGAAAATATGATTAATCATAATGACGATTACGATGATTATGATGAAATTCCAGTACAGACCCCAAATACCCAAACTACCCCAAATATGAGGTCAGTTAGTCAACCGATGAATGCTGATAGAATTCAAAATTCTAAATTACCCGACGCAATTAAAAAAGCAATGATGGAAAACCCAATATCACAAATATCCCTTAGTGATACATTAGACATGGATTTCGTTAAAGGAGCAAAAAGATTAATGGAAGCTGAAAATGCTGCCGCAAGACCTCCACAACCTAAAAAATCAACTCAACAGGTCGGCGGTAATATTGACATGAATGCAATTGCCACTCTAATTGAAAATACCGTTAGAAAGGTTATGGATGAGAAATTAAATCAAATTTTATCTGCATCCACAACACAGTCAATTAATGAAAATTTAGTACTAAAGGTTGGGGATTCAATCTTTAAAGGTAAAATTACTGGTGTAAATAAATCTAAATAATATTTGATTTAATGGAATTTTTTGTCTATATTTTAATTAGATAAAGAATTATATGTCAAAAATACGAATATTAGCAATACCCTCCGATTTACATGGAGTTGGTAAATTTAGAATTTTAGGTCCGTACACGTTTATTCAGGAAAACTATGGTGAAGATTTTCACGTAGATATAAAATCCAATGTACCCGATGATGATAAGGAATTCGAAAATTACGATATTGTAGTTTTCCATAGTTTCATACATTCTAATTCTGAGTTTGAAAGAAACATAGAGAGAATTGAATGGTTAAAGAAAAGGGGAATCATCACAATCGTTGATAATGATGATTATTGGGAACCTGACTTCAGGCACCCGATGCACACTCAAATTATTAAATCGGGAACACCAAAGAAAAAAGTTCAACTATTAAAATCCGCTGATTACATTACCGTAACCACACCAATATTCAGAGACACTATTAAATCAAAACTTGGATTGAATAATGTTTATGTTTTTCCTAATGCTGTGGATGAAACTGAATCACAATATAAACCTAATCCAACAAAATCCGATAAAGTTAGATTTGGTTGGTTAGGTGGGTCTTCTCATTTTCATGATATTGATTTAATGACGAGTGGAATTAATTCAGTATATTCTTCACATAAAGACAAGGTTCAGTTTGTTCTATGTGGGTTCGATTTAAGAGGTACAGTAACGGAAGTTAATGAACAAGGTCAGAGACGACAACGAGATATTAGACCACACGAAACTGTTTGGTTTCAATATGAAAAAATCTTCACAGACAATTACAGAGCAATAGACGAAGAGTATTTAAAATTCCTTAGTTCATTTAAGGAAGAGGAATATAATGACATTGATTTACCATATAGACGAAGATGGACAATGCCAATTTCAAAATATGCATTGAATTATAATCATTTTGATGTATCTTTGGCTCCGTTAGTTCCTTCAACCTTTAATGGTAATAAATCACAATTAAAAATTATTGAAGCAGGGTTCCATAAAAAGGCGGTAATTGCAAGTGAAGCTGACCCATATACTATGGACATTATAAGTGCCGTTAATGAAGGTAAATTTAACGATAATGGTAACGGATTATTGGTTAACAAAAATAGAAACCATAAAGAGTGGGCGAAACATATGAAGAAATTAATCGACAATCCAAATATGATTGAAGATTTAGGAAATCGATTATATGAAACAGTAAAAGACACATACTCAATGAAAAAAGTATGTAAAGATAGAGTAGAATTTATTAAATCAATTATTAACAATTAAAAACAAACAATTATGCATTATTTAGTTACAATCGGTTACGAGTCAGAACAATTAGACAGAGAAGGTAATCCACGTGTTAAAAAGTACAAATACATTATCGAAGCTGAATCAGTAGAAGAAGCGACAATAGTGGCATCTAAGTACAGAGCAGGAGATACACGCTCAAGTGAAAGTATTTCCGTCGGCAAAATGGCCATCGAATGTGTTATCGATAGTAAAAACACACCAGAGTATTACAAAAATTAATAAACCTTAAACATCAACCGTATTATGGAATTTCACAGTAGAGACATACAAATTATGCGTCAATCACAAAGTAAAATGGCATTGGAGTACCTTAGTACGGTTGGTGTCATGGTTACATTTGAGGAATTACAACGAGTAACGGACATATTCGTAGAGTGTTGTTTAAGACCTCAAGATAACGACTTAAAAGACAGAATTAAGAAGTTAGATAAGTGGATTATAGAAAAAAAAGTTAGTCAAAATGGATAAAGGTGATATCGAAAAGTATTTGAAAAAACTACAAGATTTAGATGAACAATTAAGTGATGATGATGATATCGATGAGTCAGATTTTATGTCCCAATTAAATAAAGTATTAGGGGGATTATCAAATGATGTTCAATCTGAATTAGTTAAAAATAATGAAGTTGCTTTAGGCGGTTTATTGAAAGTTAAAGTTAAAAAATTAGACCCTAATGCGGTTATTCCCACATATTCAAAAGATGGGGACGCCGGAATGGATTTAACTATAACAACTATAATTTCAGAAACCACCACCGATGTAACATACGGTTTTGGTTTAGCATTAGAAATACCAAAAAATTATGTTGGATTAGTTTTTCCTCGTTCATCTGTTAGAAAATATGACCTATCATTAACCAATTGTGTGGGAGTAATCGATAGTGGATATAGGGGAGAAATACAGGCAACATTCAAAAAAACAAATTGGTTGAAAGGTGATTCTTCAGATAAATATGTAGTTGGAGATAGAGGAGCTCAAATCATTATTTTACCTTACCCTAAAGTTAGTATGGTCGAAAGTGATGAACTTTCAGACACAGAAAGAGGTAGTGGTGGGTTTGGCTCAACCGGTAATTAATGATATTTATAGGTTAATAATAATAAGAAACTAAAAAACACATTTTGAGCGTAAAACCTAAAGTTAGTAGACAAAAACCCACAGTGGTTGTTGAAGAAAGAAAGATTTCACATAAGGACAGAATTAGAGAAATCATTAAAAAACCAAAAGAGAAATTCTTAACTAGTAACCAAGAAAAATATTGGAACATTTTAGGTGAAAATCAAATTACATTATGTTTTGGACCTGCCGGTGTAGGTAAATCATACATCGCAATGAAAAGAGCTGTTGATTTATTACATGATAATGATAATAAATATGAAAAAATAATCATCGTTAGACCCGCGGTAGAAGCTGAAGAAAAATTAGGTTCATTACCAGGTGGTTTAGAGGAAAAATTAGACCCTTACATATACCCATCGTATTATTTGTTAAATAAGATAATCGGTAAAGAGGCAAGAGAACAATTGAAGGATGAGGGGTATATTGAAGTTGCGGCATTAGCGTATATGAGAGGATGGAATGTGGATAACACTATTCTTGTTTTCGAAGAGGCACAAAACGCAACACCATCTCAGATTAAATTATTATTGACCCGTATTGGTTATAATTCAAAGTTTTTTCTTTCAGGTGATTTAGAACAATCTGACAAATATAAAGATAAAACAAAATCAGGTTTGTACGATGCTAAGAAAAGATTAGGTGACGTTAGAGGTATTGGTGTATTTGAATTTGGTATGGAAGATATTGTTAGAAATCCAATTATATCTGAAATCCTTAATAGATACGAATAGGGTTTACTTATAACATATTTGGTGGTATATTTCTCTTATGGAAGTATACATTAGCATCGACGGTGTTTTAAGAAACACAATACAAAAATTTGATTACCATTACGGTGAATCATTTATTGTATCGGAAACTGAAAATGAAACCGATTTTGAATATGGGGTAACAAAACCTATATTAAATAATAACTTATTAAACTCCTACAAGTTCCAGTCAAGGGACGAGTATGAGTTTTTTTTGTTTATGGAATATCCAATAGAAATATTCGGACACGCTGGTATGAGTTATTCTACAACCTTTACCGACTTAAACAAATTACTCTACGATAATAAAGAACATAACATAACTCTTGTTGGTTTAGATGAGTTAGGTAAAGCAAAACCTGCAACTTTATTTTTCCTTTCCAAAAATGGTTATTTAGGTGATAACATCAAATTTGTAAAAACAGAAAACTTAGATTCTGCTTGGAAAAATTGTGATTTATGGATTACCGATAGTTTAAATGTAATTCAAACATGTCCAAAAAATAAAAAGGTGGTAAAATTTAACACCAAGTATAATGAACACTTTACTAATTCATTAGAAATTAATAAATTAACTGAAATAGAAACATCATGGTTGAAATCCTCGGAAAATATTATTACGTCGACATTGACTCGATTACTGAGAAATGTAAAACAAATGAAACTGTCATTGACGAAGACGGAACCCAAGCAACTGAAATAAACATATTCAAGTATGAAATAATAAAAATGTGTTTAGAAAGAATATTGTCAGAATATCAAGAAATTGACGAACAAATGGGAGCGTTTGCTACCAATGAAATGTCACTATCTTTTAAATTGGCATTTAATACACTATTAAAAAACGAAATCTTAATCGAAGAATGAACAAAAATCAAACAAACATTGAAAAATTAGAGTCTGCATTAGGTAGACTCGAAAACAAGGAAAGTGTAATTTACTTTCTAACTTATGACACTAAGAACAATCCAAGAGCATCAGTAAAAAATATTTATGACATGGCACTTGTATTAAAAGAAAATGGATATAATGCCAAAATCTTAGTTGAAGATAATACCTACACTGGTGTGCAAAATTGGTTGACAGAGGAATATCTTAAATTGGATGTAGTTTCAATTAAGGATGATAAAATAGAAATTATGGTTGACGATGTAATCGTAGTACCAGAACACTATTCAAATGTTTTACCACAATTAACAAACGTTAAATCTGTTAAAGTAATTTTAGTACAACAAAAAGATTATATTTTTGAGACGTTATCAATTGGTAGTAAATGGAGTGACTATGGTTTTGATAAAGCAATTACCACAACTGAAGAATCTAAGAAATATATTTTAGAATATTTCCCTGAAAGTTTAGTTCACATTATTCCACCATTTATCGGTGAGAACTTTACACCAAGTGAAAACACAATTAAACCGTTTGTTGCAATTAGTTGTAGAGACAGATTAATTCACAGAAAATTAATTTCAGAATTCTATTTAAAATATCCACAATTACGTTGGATAACATTTAGAGATATGGTTCAAATGACATATAACGAATTTTCCGAAGCATTGAAGGAATGTATGGTATCTGTTTGGGTTGACGATGAAAGTACTTTTGGTACATTCCCATTAGAATCAATGAAATGTGGAGTACCTATTGTTGGTAAAATACCTAATTCAGAACCGGATTGGATGGATGAAAATGGATTGTGGACCTATGATATTAATAAATTAGTTGACATTTTAGCAACATACATTTTAGCTTGGTTAGAAGGTGTTGAATTAACTGAAGAGGTTAAAGATAAAATGAAATCAACCGTTATTCCGTACACAAAAGAAAATCATAACAATAAAACACTATCGGTGTTTGGTTCATTAATTTCAATTAGAACGGAATCAATAAAAACTGCATTAACAAATTTAAAACAAGAAGAAACTGTATAACATGAAAAAAATAACAATACTTTTACCAGTACATAAATTAGATGAGGACGACATTATTATGTTGAAAAATGCAGTTGATTCTGTTGAAGATTTCCATAATGACGTAAAACTATCAATTGTATCACCGAAAAAATTAAAAGCTCAATTAGTTGATTTAGGATTGAGTGGTAAGTTAGAGATTAATTTTATTGAAAATACCACAAATCAAACTGATTTTACAAGTCAAGTTAATTTAGGGATTGAGAAATGCGATACCGAATGGTTTTCAATTTTAGAGATGGATGACGAATACACTAAAGTTTGGTTAACTGCGGTTAGTGAATATGCACATAACTATAAAGACGTTGACGTATTCTTACCAATTGTTAAGGACGTAAATGTTGAGGGTTCGTTTTTAAGTTTTACGAATGAATCCGTATGGGCTTATGGTTTTACTGAAACTCAAGGTTACTTGGACAATGAGGTTCTTTTAGAATATCAAAATTACCAAACAAGTGGTGGATTATATAGAACAGAAGTAATTAAAGAAAATGGCTCATTTAAGGATAATCTTAAGTTGACATTTAGTTATGAATTACTATTAAGATTAACACACAACGGTGTTAAAGTTATGGGTATTCCTAAGATTGGATACCAACATGTTAACTTTAGAGAGAATTCATTATTTTGGTCATATAAAAATGACGACAAGATTAAGTTAAATGAAGATGAAGTAAAATTTTGGTTAGATACAGCAAAGAAAGAGTTTTTCTTTAAAAATAAACGTGAGATTACATATACACAAGCTTAATGCCAAGACCCAGAACCCAAAAAATCTATTTTGGGGAGGACCAAGAAAAGGCGGTAGTTAATTACTTAGAAAGTACTGACGACGCGGAACGTAACAAGATATTCAATGAATATTTAAGAGAACCTCTCACAATCATGGTTGAAAGTATCATAAGAAGATACAAATTATATAGAAAAGACTTTGAATTTATAGATTTACATACAGATACTATGTCCTTTCTTATAACTAAAATTAATAAATTCGACCATACTAAGAACTATAAAGCCTATTCTTATTTTGGAACTATCTGTAAAAACTACCTTATGGGTGCAATACAGAAAGACCAAAAAGACCAGAATAGGACAGTATCTTATGATGACATATCCTCCGATATCGAAGAAAGACCCGATTTAACGTATGTTATTGACCACACACCCTTAGATTATAAGGATGTTATCACTAAACTTACCACTAATTTGGAGGAATTCATGGAAAAGGAGGATTTAAATATAAACGAACAAAAGCTCGGATATGCGTTACTTGAGATTTTCAGTAATTTTGACAAAATATTTGAAGTTGGGGAGGGTAACAAGTTTAATAAAAACCTAATTCTCCTGTCGTTAAGAGAAATGACATCATTATCAACTAAAGAAATTAGGGTTGCAATTAAGAAATTTAAAAAAATGTACGATGGTATACTTTTTAATTTCATAAATTAATAAAAACTCTATTTATATAGATGAGACCTAGAAAAAATTTAATATCATTAGAGATGGATTCCGCGTTAGCTTTAATGCAGGAAATCTATAATGACATCGTAGAACAAAAGAATACGGCTTCTTTGATTACAAAGAAAATGTTGACTTTTATGAAAGACGCTGAAGATATGAGTGTAATTGGACCAGTCATTAAGGAACAACAAAAGATACTGAATGATTGTACCGAAAAGAAAATATCGTTAGTAAAACTACAGGGAGTGTTATTAAAACAATCCGGAAGTACAGGTGGTAGTGGAGAAAAGGGATTTGGTAAATTAACCTTATCTGATGATGATAGAGACTTACTTGAGAAATTGGTAAATGACCAAGATAATGAAACAAAAACAGGTAACTACACAGTATAATGTCAAAAATAGACACAACAAGAAAAAAGATTAGGGCAAAATTAGACGCAATTAAAGCGATTAATAATGACCCCGATATGCTTGATGATATTTTTAATTCCTACAAAGAAGACCTTCCCGATATTGGTGGTTTCATGAACAAACGTATTACCGACATTACTTCAAAAGTTAAAGGTAAAACAAAAAACAAAAAAGACGTATTTGGGGAGTTAATTAAAACTGCTGAAGGATTTTTAGGTACCGATAAACAAGACGATACTAATCTTAAGAAGAAACCATTAATTAAAGGTAAATTAAAAAAATACGCCAAAGAGTCGGTACATATCACTCTACAAGATTCAAAAAACATTGTATTAAATTCTGTAAAACAAACATTATTTGGTGGAGACGGTGTATGTGGGGGAAATAGTGTATTCCCATCAAATACCGTATCGTTATCACCTAAAGAATTTGATTTCATGAATGTATTAAAATTGGACCCAGAATCAATGTCGGGCCAAATAATGTATGAAAATCAAGCAACAAATCAAGGTAATGTAAAATTTAATAGAAAATTATACGAAACATTTGATAATCCAAATCCATATTATTTCCAAACAAAAGACTATAATACGTTATTTTCAGTTCAATGGGACTCAAATAGTCAAGAATACAATATTGCCGGGTTACAAGGAGTAACGGGACAAACTCAAGTTGGTGATTTTTTAACCAACTATTACAATGGTATTGAATATCCAGATATTGAACATGTTGTTAAAACAGCAATGTTAATGACATTACAAGGAGATGGTGGTGAACCAAGTTCCTTTAATGCGGGTATGAATGATTTAGATAGGTTACTACAAAAATTATTTGCACTTTGTGGTAGTCCACCGAAAAAGAATCCACTTAAATCCGATACCTCAGACCAATTCAATGAAGACGATGAAGACATTTCTTCCTATTTTGATTTTGATGATGTTGAAGGTATAGATTTAGATGATGAAGCAAATAGAAAGAGAAGAGTTTTAAAATTTAGAGATTGTGATAATTTTGAAGTTCCAATAAACTCAAATCACATGGAGGATTTTGTATTTTTACTAAATTCTAAAAACTTAGACCAAAATATTGACGATACATTAACAAAAACGGCATCGGATGCTAGTGAACAGGGTGGATTAGGTATTGATAATTTACAACTATCTCTTTTAAACACTTTTATTTTACAACTACCGAAAGCGTTAGTTAGTAGTGTACTGTCACCTAAAATATTCTTACCAATTGTTATTCTTTATAAACAATTCCAAAATGTGGCATTAACCGCAAAAGAAATTATGAAGAAGTTGGCAAAATTATTTGTTAATATGGTTAAGGCATTATTTTGGCGTTTTTTAGCTGAATTTTGGAGATTTATTAAAAAAGATTTATTGGATTTTATTAAAAAAATTGCAAAGAAAATCTTTAAAAATAAATTAAAAAGATGGAAGGGAATTATATTAGCATTAATTGCATTATTAATAAAAATACTAACGGAACAACTTGAAAGTTGTGAGCAGATTTTTAATTTAATATTACAAACAATACAAGGGGCATTAAATGCCCCAATTAAACTCCCGATACCAGGTCTATTATTAGTTTTCTCAGATTTATTACCCGGATATAGTAGTGATAGAGCGTTTATGAACGCTAATGAAAGATTAACGGCGATGGGAGTTAATATGGGACCATTATATGGTTCTGAGAATAAATTAAATTCAATAATAAAAGGAATCATTGATGGTCATAGTGAAGAAATGGATGCCAATTCATTTATAAAGATTGCATTAAAACCAGCAGTAATTCCTGCGGGACCGACCGCAGCTGTAATTTCACCGTTAGTAACCGGTGTAGGTAAATTGTTCTAAAATGGATAAAGATAAAATTATAGAAATTGTACAAAACGTTAAAGATAAATCAAATAAAGATTTAATTGAGAGTCGTAACGTTCTTGCTGATGAATATGAAAAAACAAAAACACTTATTGTTGATTTAACAAGACATTTGGAAATTGTTGAAGAATATTACAACACAGTAAATAATGAAGTAGGAAATAGAATGACATAATATGAAAATAATTGACATTGCGGTATGTGTAAACAATATCGACCCAAAGGGTATCGGTAGAGTTCGTTACAGACCATATGGTTTATATCTTAGTGAAATTGAAGGTGGATTTAAGTATGAAGATTGGGACGAAAATGACCCACTTATTGCTTTACCGTTTTTACCTGCACATATTAATATTATACCAAAAATACAATCGTCAATTAAATTAATTAAATATGATACCGATAAAGACACTCAAAATGTTGAATACGTTACGGGTCCATTTAGTTCACCACATGATTACGGTAGTGAATCATTTACATCACAAAACAAATACACAACCTATGGTGGTGTTATTGTAACAGATAGAAAAGATTTAAAAAACAAAGACGGTAAATTATTACCCCCACTTACTGAAGGTTCCTTTGCCAAATTAAATGACATTAGTATTAATGGTGATTATGGTTCTGATGTGATATTCACAGAGAATGGTGTTCAAATTAGAGGTGGAGCATTAATTAACAAAGATGCCGGTAACAGTAGTAACTTTAGGCAAAGTCTTTTAGATTTTCCACAAGTTGCAAAAAAAATGGGTAGGTTCTCATTAAAAAAATTCCCATATACAATGGAATTAATTGAAGAGAAAGTTAAGATACCAAAAATGGTTGTATCCAAATTAAAATACATTGTTGAATTTAATTTAGATAGTTTTACGTCCCCAACAAAGTTAGATTTTTTTATCTATAAAGTATTAGAGGAATATGGTTCCAAATTTAGTACAGTTAATTTTGGTCAAAATACTATATTCGATGCGAATGATGGAAAAAGTGTTAAATTGATTAATACCGATAACACATTAACCACACCAACGATTTCTAAAGTAATCTCAGGAACAACTAATACTGAAAAAATTAAAAGTATTTACGTAAACATAAGAGAAATTTTACATATTATTGACCAAAGAGGAATTGGAGATTTAGACCCAGCTTTTGAACCTGCAGACTGTCATCCATTTTACTATAGACCAACTCCAACATTTTTATTAACCACACCATCAACAACTCAAGGTAAGGAAAACAAAACAACAATAGTTTCCAAAATACAAGTAAGAAATAGGATTGGTGATAATGGATTAGTCTATTCGAAAACAAGTCTTTACGCACCATTTATTGATGAGGTAAAAAAAATTCAGAAATTAAAACAAATTAAGGGTGGTGGTGAACAATCATTTGCATCGTTAAGTGCCGATAAATTGTATTTAATGTCCACAAGCCCAAATATAGGTGTAAATGTCGAATCAATTAATTTTAACGAATTAAATGAATATGAATTAACTCAAGAAAACTATATTAAAAATATTGACCCTAAAACATATGCGACTGTTAGGGGTGAAAACTTATATAATGTACTAATTGCATTTAAAAATATCATGGATAGTCATATACATAATATTAACGAACCATTAGAGAAAGGTGACCCAAATTGGTTAAAATTAGACGATTTAATATCAACTTTACGAAATGACCTTTTAAATGATTCAATTAGAATTAACTAATTGATATTTATTAAATAAAAAGATGTCATATTTCCGTTCATACTTCAACAAAAACAACACGTTAATTAAGGACTCACAGATAAACACTGCGAAAAACCCAAATACTGAGATATTTTATGGTTCAGGGTTTTCTAAGTTTATTTTTAGAGTGGACCTTACCGATTTGAAATCTAAAATCGATAACGGTGAGTTGGTTCTTGATGGGACCACAAAACATTACTTACATTTAACTAACACCATTTTCGGTGACGAGGGACTGATGGGTTTAAAAAGAAGTACAGGTAGAGAAAGAACTACCTCTTTTAACCTTATTATCTTCCCCGTGACGGAGTTTTGGGATGAGGGTGTAGGATTTGACTACGAACAAGCTTACGACTACACTACGGGTAACGAAACGTTCGATGAGAGACCTTCTAACTGGTTCAATAGAACTACCTTAGATAGTTGGTCACAAGAGGGTGTATATTCAACCACACCAACTCAAACAATTGCAACTGCACACTTTGATAATGGAAATGAAGATTTACATGTAGATGTTACAAACTTTATAAATGAAATCGTAACAGGAACAACACCAAATTACGGTATGGGTGTAGCATTTTCACCGGCATATATGGATATCACCAATCCAGTCGACCAATCAGTTGCGTTTTTCACAAAATACACACAAACATTCTTTGAACCTTTTGTTGAAACGGTTTTTGAAGATACGATTGAAGACAATAGAGAGAATTTTATTGCGGAAATCAATAGAAACCTCTATCTATATGTCACCAAAGGAACCAATAGTTATGATTTAGATGAATTACCAATTGTTGATATATTAGATTCGTCAAGTAACCCAATACCAAGTCTAACAGGTTTAACAACCACTAAGATTAGAAAGGGAGTATATAAAGTTACGTTTGGATTGACAGGTGTACTTTGTGACGGTAAAAGATTCTATTTTGATAAATGGAAAAACATCAAATTAGATGGTGTTGATTTTAGTGATGTTATTCAAAAATTTGTACCTAAACAACATACATCATTGTTTACAATTGGAGCTAATCAAACAGAATTAGAAAGATATAGTGTTCAATTTTTTGGTGTTAAAATGAATGAAAAGATTAAAAGAGGTGACAACAAAAAAGTAGTGGTAACCTTTAGGTCAATAAATCAACCAATGTCAGTGTTATTTGACGATGTATTCTACAGAATTTACATTAAAGAAGGTAAAACTAACGTCACCGTATTTGATTGGACTAAATTGGATAGGACAAATGAAAATTCATTTATGTTAGATACGAGTTATTTAATCCCCAGAGAGTATTTTGTTGAGATTAAAGCCAAAACACATAGTGAAGAAATATATTATAAAGATGAGATAAAATTTGAAATTATTTCAGAAAAATAAAATATTTATAGAAATGAACTTACAACAATCAATTAGAAAACATCTAAACGAAACGATTTTAGAGAATGAGCGTAAAATGACTGAAAACTATATGTTCTTCAGTAATTTACAACAAATACAAAGACAATGTGAAATGTTATTGAAAATGGACCCGAATCAATTAGATTCGATTATAAAAAATGGTCACGATTGGGCTGATGACCATGTGTCTGAAGCTAAAAATAATATGGACCAAGTTTTTGATTTTTTCATGAATGAAACAAAAAAAGAAGATAACGTTAACGAAGCATATGGTGAAATAGACGAAAGTAAAAATTGTCCAACCGACCCTGCAAAATGGGCGGCGTCTAAAGCTAAAGCCAAAGCAAAATTTGACGTATACCCTTCAGCCTACGCAAATGGATTTGCAGCAAAAGATTATAAGTCTAAAGGTGGTGGTTGGAAAAAATGTAAATAATATGAATATTATCGTATCCAAAGAAGATAAAGAATATATCGAAGAATCGTTAAAATCAGGAGAGGTCTTACAAGAAGACCTTAGAAGATGGTTTAAGGAAAAATGGGTCGATGTTAGTAAAAAAGTTGACGGAAAACACCCACCATGTGGTCGAAAAGATGCCGATGGAAAATCTTATCCAAAATGTCGACCATCTAAAAAAGTATCTAAGGACACTCCAAAAGTGGCATCCTCTTACAGTAAAAAAGAAAAGAAGTCAATGACAACACAAAAAAGAAGCGCAGAAAGAAATGAACCTAAAGTTGGTAAAGGTAATAAACCAACTATGACACATTTCGATGAAGATAAGAAACTAAGTAAGGTTAATTGTAGTGGTTGTGGATGGTCTTGGAAACTATCAGAAGGTGGAGATGACCCATATGTGTGTCATAAATGTGGACATAATAATGAACCAAAAAATAGTGGTATTAAAGTGAAAATAACTGAAAATCAATACATTAGACTTAATTTAGAAAAATTATCACCCAAACTAATTAATGAGTCTGTTGACATTTCTAATGCATTGAAATATCAATTATCATCAAAAAAGACTCTTGTTGAAAACATATACAAAATTGGAACTGAGGGATATAATAAATTAATCGACGAATGTAGAGAACTTTATGAGAATGAAGACTTAGATTTATTCGGAGATGACATTGATTTAATCTATGAAGATGAGTTAGGTACAGTTGAGGATAGTGACATTATTTTTGATGAAACTCTAATGGAGGCCGAGTACCAAGGTCGTAAAGTTCAATTAGGTAAAATCATGCAAGGTGACATTAAGAAATTTAAAGTCTACGTTAAAAATGATAGTGGTAAGGTTGTAAAGGTAAACTTTGGTTTTGGTGGTAAGTCTGCAAAGGGTAAAAGAATGGTTATAAAAAAGAATAACCCCGCAAGAAGAAAATCATTTAGAGCAAGAATGAAATGTGACAGTCCAGGTCCACGTTGGAAACCACGTTATTGGGCTTGTAAAACTTGGTAATTAATAGTAAATTACATCAACACCACACTCCCCAAGTAATTCAAGACTTTTTTGTTGGGATTCTTCCCATTTATCTTTATTCTTAGTTGTGCACACCTGTTTACAGTAAACAATTTTAACTCCTGAATTAACAATACCTCTGGCACAGTCCATACATGGTAACCCCGAAGTAAGATAGATTGTTGAATTTTTTAGTGATACACCAATACGAGCTGCATTATAAATTGCATTACGTTCCGCGTGTTCCATCCAAAAGTACTTTTCAGGTCTTTCCTGACGTTCTTGTAATGAATCGTCCAATCCCCTCGGAAATGAATTATAACCCGTAGAAAGGACCTCTTTGTCCTCCCCAACGATAACTGCACCTATCTGTGTAGATTGGTCCTTAGATTTTAGTTTAACCTGTTCTGCGATGTTTAAAAAATATTCAGTCCAATTCATATTATATTAATTTTTGTTTTGACCAATAGTATAACATACCATTGGCGAATCTATGTAGATTTTTAGCTTCTTTTTTGAAAACTAAATTACCCATTTGTATTAAATGTGGTTGATTACTTAAATCTATACTCACAATATACCCACCCTCCGATTTTTCGTATGTTGTTTCCTTCATAGGTGGTTTATACTTCCCCTCGTCGTCTAATTTCAACATCTTAATCATCTCGTCTTTCTTGATTTTACACTCAATATCTCTTGAATGTATCATCTTTTCTAAAACGTCTAACCTTAACTTTGTATAATCAACATCACCCATTGTGCAAATATAGTGAAAATAAATGAAACAAAAAACCCCCGAATTTCTTCGAGGGTTTTTTTATTGACATCCGTTAAGATTATCTTAAAGTATCTAAACTGAAAGATTGTAAACCTCTTACTGTGATAGTACCGAAGAAACGGTTATTAACCATTTTCTTAGCGTATCTTGTCATGATACCTTTAATAGGTGTCATGTTGAAAGGGTTATACATTGTAGGAGTTAACTGTAATGGCACGTATGGTGCGTATACATAACCTGCGTCTAACAATGACTTACCTTTGTGTCCTACTAATATTTTATTAGCTGGGAAGTAAGGGTCACGGTAAACTTGGTATCTACCTGCTAATGTACCAACTTTCTCAATACCCATGTTGTATTGGTCTTGCTCAGCACCTGCGTTTGAAACGTGGAAATATTCCAAGTCATCAAATACTGCAGAAACTTCAGAAGATACAACAATCCAGTTTGCTCCACCTCTTAAGGTAGATTTGTGGATTTGAGCTGATAATTGGTTGATTTTTGTAACCAATGTTTGGTTCCAGTCTTTTTGAGTGTAACCTGCGTAAGACGCACCTTGATTACCGTATTTCCACTCATTGTAATCCCATTTAGCTGACCAAGCTGCACCTTTACGTAAATCACGTAAGATTTCACGGTCAACCTCTGCTGCGATTTGCTCAGATAATAAAGCTGTTAATTCAGCTTCAGCATCGATGTTGTGGAATGCACTAACGTCTTGAGCCAATTCAGGAGACCAGCTAGCTCTTAATTTTCTTTCTGTTACTGAAACAGTTACAGATTGTAAATCGAAAGAAACTTCACCGATATTATCTTCAAATTCCATATCAGCATAAACTCTAAAGTTTAATGAGATAGCACTTGCAGTGAAACCTGATGTTAAAGTCACGTTTGCAAAACCTGCAGTTGAACTGTAAGATTGTAAATCAACGTTAACGTAGATTACACCTTCTTCATCACAAATGTCATTGTATTTACCACCTGGATAAGTTGAAGTTGATTTTTTACCGTACTCAATGATACCTTTACCGTATTTTTGAGTTACGATGTTAAAGTTTTTAGACTCACCACCGAAAATTACTTCAGCTGAAGCTAAAAATTCTTCAGTATCCATTACAGAACCGTTTGGTCCTACTAATTTACCTTGACCATCTTTAGTGAAACCAGAGAATTTAACAACCAATGAAGATTGTGAAGTTCCAGTTAATGCACCTGCAGCAACGTCACCAGCAACTCCGTTAGAGAATGCAACAACAGCAACCGCGTTTAATGTTTCGTCAGAATAAGAACCTTTAGAGTAATCGAACAATCCTGTATCAGGGCTGTTACCATCTCCCGCTTCGTAGAAACGGTCATAAAGATTTCTTGAATTTGCACCATATCCATTATCTACGTTAGTGTTTGATGTAACACCATTTTTACCACCGTAAGGTGCGTAATGGTCTCCACCATCTCTTTCCTGAATTTTAGGAATGAAGTAGAATAATTTACCGATTGGTAAGTTCATAGCTTGTACAGATACGATATCGTTAGCTAATAATTTAGAGAACACACGACGGATAATTGGGAAAACTACTGTCTCGAAAGAACCACTAGCATCAGAAACTGCTGCTTCGTTGATTAAATAAGACGCTTGGTTTTCATACAATTGCGCGATGTTATCTTTTTGGTGACCACCAAGACCCTCTAAGAATCCTAATTCGTCCCATTTTTTGATGGTATCTTCTTTGATAACTCTAAGGTGCTTAAGACCTATGTTACCGACCATACCTGATTCTAATAATGCTCCCATTTTAAAATATTTTGTTTTTTGGTTTTATTTTATTATTTTATTTCATTTTACTCATCAAATCCTTCATTCTCTTAAACTGTGGATTCTCGTAAGCTTTCGCTTCAGATAAAACTTCAGTTGAAGAAGTAGTTGGAGTTGAAATTAACTTTTCTACTACTGACTCAGTCATTGGTTTTTTAGTGTCTAATTCAGATTTAATAGAAGAGTAAAGATTTTTTGATTCTTTTATTGTAGAAATTGTATCAAATCTTTTCAAAATGTTCAATTTCTCATTTTTTGTTGTTGAATGTTCAGTGAACAATCTTGTAGCGTATGCTAAATTAGCGTTGAATACTGCAACTTCGTTAAGTTTGTCTTTGAAAAGAATTAAAGCTTTTTTGTATTCAGAATTTTGTTTCTTCAACTTTTCAACTTCTTCATTCATTTCATGACGACCAGCTTTGAATTTTTTACCTTGTGTGGCTGGTTTTCTTGCGTCGTTTGCAAATGTTCTTGCTGCTTCAGTCGCTTCAACTTCCTTAGCGGGTTCTTCTTCCTCATCTTCTTCAGAAATTTCTTCATCAGATAATTCAGGTTCTTCCTCGTCAAGTGTGATTTCATAGATAGTTTCGTCACCTTCTTCATCAAATTCTTCGTTGATGTCATCTGGCATCATACCGTCAGTTTCAGCCATAGGGGCTTCAACATCACCTTCTGCCATTTCATCTTCAATTTCTTCTGAATCTAATTTGATGATATATTCATCATCTTCATCAGAGAAGCTAATAGTGTCACCATCTTTTTTAACAACAATACCATCTTCAGGTTTCATAGCTTTGAACACTTTCAATACTTCCTCATCAGATGCACTAGTCATATCAAGTACGTCTTCTGAATCGTCATCTGCAGGTTCGTCTGCCATTTCGTCGTCGGATGCTTCGTCATCTAAAGATGGAGCCTCTTCATCTTCTGAATCGGTGTCATCTGCGGTTTCGTCGCTTATCGAAGTTTCTTCATCTCCAGGTTCATCACCTGTAACATCTTGTTCTTCTTCATCAGGAACCATTGGTAGGTCCTCGTCTTCTGCTTGTTCTTTAAGCAAATCATTTAGTTCTTGCTTCATTACTGAAGAAAGTATACCCTTTGCATTTTGCTTTACGGCTTCTTCAAGTGTATTAACTTGAAGTAACGCTTGTTCTAAAACGGATTTTTGACTCATTCTAATTATTTGTTTTGTTATCTTATAAATACTACGGTTTTATGGAAAATTTCGTTTTCAATATCGATATACTAATAAAAATTACTATTTCGATAAAAAACTATCAAGTTTCCCCATTAGTGATTTCATTTTGTCCATATCTTTAGGTTCTTCTTCAACAGATTCTTGGAATTTGTCTCTATCACCTAAATCTTGGAAAACATACGCTCCGGGTGTTGATGGAGACGATACTAAATCAAAACATACCAATTCAAAATCTTCTTGAACGATATTTTGACCTTTAATACTCTTTAATGAACCAACACCACGTGAGGAAATACCCAAAGTTGCCCCATTCATAATTAACATTGCGGCTTGGTC
>Ga0209353_10000508_pt1 | contig 23711 bp, 37 predicted proteins | sample LauGreSpBDMM15SD_2_FD_187561 | JGI IMG/M metagenome (GOLD analysis project Ga0209353, IMG submission 187561) | Freshwater lake microbial communities from Lake Michigan, USA - Sp13.BD.MM15.SD (SPAdes) (version 2) | ecosystem: Environmental > Aquatic > Freshwater > Lake | place: Lake Michigan...
TGGGAATACACACCATATTGAGGTGTTAGATTATATTCAATCTGACCAAACTTTCTAAGATATTTATTACCTTTACCATGTTTTAAATATGCTATTGTCATATGTGGGTGGTAATCGGGAAAATCCGAAGTATGTGGAAACATTTTAAGTTCCTCGTTACATTTGTGTAAAAACATATCGCCCTTAGTTGGGTATTTCATATCAAATTTAAGAACATCATATTTTTCATTTTGGAACAATGATGGGTTGTAAGCTATTAAATCCCCAAACTTAAATTCACCCATGACATTTTTTACATCTTCAAGTGTAACTCCATCATGTAACCCATAAAGAAGTGTGGTGTGTGGTTCATCCTCTAATCCAAATGAATTATTACCTTCTTCCGTATAAATGTCTTTTTCGTCAATCATTTTATGTAGGAAAGTAATTTCGGGAAATTCAAAATATAACATAACGCAACCAAAATCATAATTTGGTTGCGTTTTTTCGTTTAATATGCTCATCATTTTAATCACTTTAAATCCAATTATTTGTCTTTATTAATATTTCCTTGAACAGACCAAGTAAAATCTAATTTTACATCATTTTTAAATAAGGATGTGTCCTCCATATCAATATATTGATTGGTGGTGTAACCATTCTTACCACTAACGGTTGACAATGCGTGACACGACATACAATTGGTTTGCATACCATACACAAAATCAGGTCTGAACTTATTTTGCAAACTGAATACTTGAGGTCCAAATCCACCCTCTAAATAAGGATTAAATGCGATAATCGGTCTTGTATTTTTATCACTACCACCTGTTATTGGTTGGTTTGGCCATACCATAGCATAAGCCGCACTAACCGCATAATGTGAAGCTGCACCTTTTAATTCTTTTGGTCTTAACTCAGCCTCAAATTTAGAACTTGGTGATGGTGGATTAGATGGGTCAGGAGACCAAAAATAAGTTTGCCATGTCCAATTCTTAAACTCTTTAGTGGTAACATGCATCGCAACCAATAATACATAATCACCCTCGATGAATTGTCTACTCGGTGTAGTTCCAACATCTTGATGTGAATTTAAATAATCAGCCCCAACTCTATCAATTTTATAATTAATAAAATCACTAACATTACAAGTTGCATTTTCAATTTCTGATTGAGATGGATTAGATGATGTTACAGGAACTAATACTTTATTTTGTTTTTGTTTGTTATTCACATCCGCATATACCCATTTTTGCCATTGTGTATATCTGTACGCTTTAGCTGGATTTGGTGACTCCCAAACGGGTACTCTAATTAAACCATTCTTGTTTGGAACACCAGTATAATATGTTGGTTTAGTTGTAATCGCCGTGTTAGGGAACTCAGGAACTTTACCAATACCATCTTTAACACTATACGACATCAATTTACTCTTATTGAACAATTGATTTGATGTTACAAAATTTGCTGCTGATGGGTCATAAGAAACCGTTTCCAATACAACAAAATTAGTATCGATTGGTTTAGAACCATTGGTTAATAGATGACCATGTAAAAATTGTTTGGGTACACTTAAAGATGTTCTTTGATTTCTCGTTTCACCATCTTTAGCAACAATACCTTGAGCAGACATTGCAGCCAATTCTTGTACCCCCATCCATGTTTCAAACACAAGTAGGTTTTGTCCATTGTAATTTTGATTTGTTGGTTCAGTAAGACCCGCCCAAATACCCCACGCATGACTTACAATTTTTGTGGTATCTTGATTATCTAACCACTTATAAATGGTTGTTGAATCTTCAGGAAAATTAAATCCGTTGATTGATAAATCTTTAGGGAACTGAGCCGGTGTAATTGTGTCTTCTGTTTTGGTACATGAGTATAATACTACGAACAAACCAAAACATAAAATTAAAATTTTTGATATTTTCATTTTCTTATTTGTTTTTTTTTAATTATAACATTTTATTTTTTAAAAGTGTATTCTAAATCTCTCAAGATTTTTTAATTTAATCTTTTTAATACATCACTAATACGTAAAAACATCTCAATTGCGACTGGTGCTGATAGTAGGGAAATAAGAAAGTTATTTACATAGGAATATACAGTTATCACACTACCTATTGTAATATTTTTTGTGGTGGTTACTAATAGTATAATTGAAAAAAGAAGAAATATATACTTAATGCCGTTTATAAGAAACCAATTTTTACCTTGTATTGTTGATTGACATATTTCAATCTTTCTTCTTCTGTTAAAGAAAGATTCGGAACTCATATATCCACTTTCAATAGACTTAGCCTTTTTTTCGTAATGGTTATTTGATATCTTAATACCTTGTTTTATTTTTTTATAAAGTATAAATACTGAACTAACAATAAAAATAATTGAGGTACTAACAAGTATACCAACTTTCCAATTCTCAGAAAAGATAAAAATAAGTGAACCAATTATAGTTACAATTGTTGCAATATAATAATGTACATACCCTTCTAAGACATTAACAATTTCATGTGCCATATCTGCTCTAGCTATCTTAGTTGAAACATCAACATCATCCTTTTTAAGGAATTTTAACGCTATGTTATTATAGATGGTGGTGTAGACTTTTGTGTCGTAAACCATTCGTTTGTAATTGAAGAAGTTTGATAAAAAATATGAAATACCTAAAATCACAATCCAAAACCAGTTACCAACAATCAATCCATCAATACTTTTTCCCAATAAGAAAGGTGTTGATAAAATGGAAAGTTCTGTAAGTAACATAAACACATATATCCATGTTAATTGGGTTTTGTATTGTTTAAATACCTCAATTAGTTTATTCATATATTAATTGGATAGTGGCATTTTTATTGATGAGTGACTTTTGTATCCATCAATCTTAAAATCCGATGGTTCTAAATGACCAAACAAACTAACATCAAATCCTTTCCAAAATGCGTCAGTTTTTGGTAATTTTAATTTTGGTAATTCGAAAGGTTCTCTAGAGTGGTATGGTATTTTGTATGATTCATAGTATTCACTTAATCCACCACCAAAAGGAACTTGTTCATCAACTGCTGTTTGGTAAAAATCTCCCATGGCGGTTTTTAACAATTCATGTCTTTCTTCTGGAGTATAAGGTCTACCAATTTGTTCCTTAACACCTTCAATTTGATTGAGGTATATGTGACAATCACCTAAATTACCAATTAATTCATCTGGAACCATATTTACAATTTTACCAATAATCTCTAAAAGAAGCGCGTATGATGCAATATTAAATGGCAAACCCAATGGGACATCATTTGACCTCATATTAAACATCAAAGAGATTGCTCTTCTTTGAGGAACTACATTAGGTCCTAAACTATCTAAAAATTCGTGTCTATACACCAATTTTAATTCTTCAGTTTCATCGGTATGGTGTGTTTTAGTTAAACAATCCTCTCTAATTAGTGGATTAAACTTATCCGCAATACATAACCTTTCTTCCAAACTCAACTCTCTTGTATAAACCTGAAATCCATAATGACAAGGTGGAAGTGTCATTTGGTCTAATTCTCCAACATTCCAAGCATTAACCATTAATCGTCTTGAGTCTGGATTTGTTTTTAATAACCTAATCAACTCAGATATTTGGTCTATACCTTTACTACCAAACTCATCGTTAAATTTTTTATCGGTCTTTAATTTTTTTAAGAACTCTTCTTTTGTAAATGGAGTTCCATCTTCGTGTTTATATTTCATTATTACGATTTAATTGTTAGGTGATATTGTTACCTTATATTTCAATGTTTTGTCGTTCATATCCATAATGCCAAACACAACAGAGTCCTTATCGTCTGGGTTAATTAAGGTAGGTGTCACTAAATAACCTCTTAGACACTCTAAGTCTTGATGTACTTTCTTAACCAAATCAACAGGTATTTTAGTTTCAAATTCTGATTTTTCAAATGTTTCTGGATTGTAGTAATCCGCTTTGTAATTTTCCATAGTTTTTATTTTTTTAATTTATATAGTACCAATTTTTATATTTTTCTTTGTGTTTTTGTGAACGACCTCTACCCTGTAATATCCATCTAATAGAAAACTCATTCATATTAAGGGAGTCCGCAGCCGCCTTAGCCGATTCAAATTCAACACCATCTATTGAACATCTTTTGTTTGATGTTGAAGGTAATTTCTTTCCTTTATATTTCTTCTCTTTAACTTTATTAGCCTTATCAGAAATTGATTTTCCACCAAACCTACCTTGTAACCACCCTTCTTCAATTATTTTAGAATCATTTGGAAATGCTCTTAAATTAGTTCCATCTGGTTTATGATACCATTTTGTACCAGTTAAACTTTCTTTAATAGAATTTATTTGTTTATCTGATGGTTTAAACTTTTGCCATATTGCTAACATTTTATGTTTAGCGTATTCATATACCCTCGAAGATGGTTTATACCTTTGTTGGTTGTCTGAATTACGACACATTGACCAAAAAGCATACCTTAAATCACTATTTTCTGGATACATTTCGTGTAATAACCAATGAACTAAAAAATGTTCTCTTGCAGTTAATTCCACTAAATTATTTGGTTCATTTGTCCCGTTCATACATTTTGGTATAATGTGATGTTTTTCAACATATCCATCTAATTTTCTATTTTTTCCTCTCTCAATAAGGTTGTCGTGTATTTTTTTGTAGTCCATAATTACCATTGTTTACTATATATAAATATGGTAATAAATGGAAAAATACTACTTTTCTTTAACTTTTTTCAAATAATCTTCGTAAAGTTTGTCGTCTGATTTGCCGTTCCAATTACGCCAACCAGCCCCATACACGGGACCTAACTCACCCCATTTCTTAGCAAACTCATCATCGGTTTTGATTTTGTCAATGAATTCTTCTATTGTAAATGGTTCAGTTAATGTTCTATTTTTCTTAGAATTCTCTAATAATTTGGTTTTACCAACATATTCACCTTTATTATATCTTTTAATATAGGCTTGGTAAGCATCACCATCCCAAATATGACAATTATTGTCAACTAAATACTTGATATTAGTATCGCCTCTTAAAAACCATAGTAATTCAGTCACCATTGTCTTCCAAGCCATTTTCTTTGTAGTTAATAATGGAAATTTACCATCTTTAAATTTGTACCTAATAGACCTACCAAAGACACTTAAAACTTTACCATTACGAGTATCCTTTTTAATACCATTTTCCAATATATCTTTCAATAAATCAATATACTGTTCGTCTAATCCATTTTTCATATTATTATAAATTTAAAATTAATGTTTTTATTTATTACCGAATCTCGTTTTAGTAGATTCTTTGCCAATTATTTCTTCTTTGTTCATTTTATTTCACTTTCATTAATCAGTTCTATTTCGCCATTTCTACGTACAAAATATTTAAATTCACCTATCTCTAACAAGTATCTACTTTGTTTCATTGGTTCACCTTTTATTTTAGTTCCGTCTTTTAGTTTTATCCATTGAATTTTATTTTTCTTAATTAAAGGTATATAAAATTCTTTAGATTCCTCAATAGTTCCAAGTGGGTCTAATTTTGATATTTTTGCTTTCATAATTTTTTTATTGTTTTTCCATGAGGGATTGGTTTACCATTTTCATCAATACTGACAAATACCATTTTATCTATTTTTAATATTTCATTTTTGGTGTCTTTTATTCTGGCAACAACCTTTAATGTAATTGAAGTTCTACCAAATGAAACCGCATCAACACCAATTTCAATAACATCATTAAGATATGATGGTTTCATAAAGTTAATTTCTGACATCAATTTTGTAACAATTTTATTTGTTTCTAACTGACATATGGTATAGATTGAAGCTTCTTCGTCAATCCATTTTAATAGTTGTCCACCAAACAAAGACCCCCTTGAATTGAGGTCTTCGTATTTTATTAATTTTCTTGTTTTAAAGTTCATTATCTAATTTGTTCATAATTTTTTATTGTTTTATCCATTTTCTATCTGAACTTAATTCATATGTACCAATAAAAGAATCAAATTTTTTCCACTCTTCTGGTGATAGTAGAGATAGTGTGTTTACCCCATTAAAAGAATATAGGTAATATGTTTTACCTACTATTGGGTCGAATGATATTTTAGACTCCCAAACCAAAATAGAATCATTATACTCTTGATATAGTTTTTCTATTTTTTTTATGATTTCATTTTTTTCTTTATTAAAAACATCGACCATTTTTTTGGCCGATTCAGTTTTTATTAAATCAATTTTTGGTAATTCAAAAGAGGGTGCACCAATATTAGTTGGGTACGATTTAATCTTTGCATCATAACCGTTTAATTCATCCCAAACAACTAAATCTGGTTTCTTTTTTTCATTCATTTTTATGTTTTTAAATTAATTTTTAGTACATCCACTCAATGCACTAACAATAACGGCAATCCCATAAATGAGTGTTATAAAAAATATAATTTTTGTAATTATTTTTTCCGTTTTTGTTTGCATTTAATTACTCAAATTCAATTTTTTGAGTTACAATGTACTCCTTTAAAGCGTTCTCAGCTTCAATTTTTGTATCAAACGTACCAATAACTTGGTCGAACTCTGTCGGGTTGTTTACCCCGAATTTACCGTTTAATGTTTCATAAACGAATGTGTCTAAAATTTCTTGTGCTACCATTTTTTTTATTTTATTTTTTAAAAATTATCCCAATCGGTTAAATCAATTTCTTCTCCCGTTGCTTCATCCTTTGCCCAAACAATAGTCCCCAAACCAGATGGTGTGAACATGAATGTCCATCTTTCACCGGCTGTTGGCATGGAATCATTCTTTTTTTTCATTTCTTTTTTCCACTTCTCGAATTTTTTAATTTCCGATTCGGTTAGTTCAAATTTATACATAATCACTTTTGGTTATTCTTATTGTTATTCCGGCAGTACCTGAAGAAAGTTCATATTTGTTGAATCTATTATCATTAATAAACCCATAATTTTTAAATCTAAAAATAATAACTTCCTTATCTTCAAAATAACAATGAATTGCATTTGTTGCATAATCAATATGTGGGTGTTTTAATAGACCTTGTTTCCATGGTTGTTTAAAATCGTCTTCAAATTCTTCAGGTGTTATATGAATGTACATTAATTAATAATTCTTCCAAAGAGTTTCTGTTTTTATTTTAGGATTAAAGTTACCATCAATGGTTTTAACTTCGAAATTAATCTTAGTAAAACCGTTATCGGTTAGTGTTTCGTACAGTTCACAATCATAACCACTAATTAGAATTTTAGAACTACTATTAATAACCGCATCTAAAAAATCTAAATGACCTTCTCTATTCATATCAACACTATACCTTGCTCCGGTTCTTGTTGATTGTTCATAAGGTGGGTCGCAGTAAATCATATTCTTTGAGTCGTTGTATTTCCTGATTAAATCATTACCGTTTGTATTAGTAACGATTACTCTTGATAAACGATTGTGAAGTTCCGGTAATCTATCAATACAAGATAAGAAATCAGAAACCGCTTTACTCATGTTTCTTCTAATACTTGAGTTGGATGAGAAACCACCAATGCCGTTATGTGATGTTCTATTTACATAGAAAAAATAAAACGCCCTATCTTCAATTGAGATTTCTTGTTTTAGTTTTTGTTTGAATTCTTTTCGGATATCATCGGAATAAAGAATCAAGTCACATCTGTCCTTAAATCTTTGAAACATTTCAGGGTCAGATAGTACCTTATACAATGAATAAACATTTTGGTCTAAGTCGTTATAAACTTCAACCTTTGCTGGTTCTTTTTTTAAACCAATAGAGTACGAACCACCAAATGGTTCAACATAAATGTCATAGTCCTCTTTGTTTGGAAAATATTGTATAATATTATTGAACATTGTTCCTTTACCTCCGTAATATCTTATGGGTGAATTCATTTATTAATCTTTTTTATACTCATCTAATAACTCATCATTTGTGAGTGTACCATATTTGTTTGATAATTCATCTGTATTAATTTCAGCGTACATTACATGTAATGTATTTTTTAACTCGTCCGCCAATGATAATGACTCAGAAATAACTCTAAGAATTTTATATGGGTCAGCATTAGAACCCGGTCTTCTATCCTCAAGATAACCTTTCCATGTTTCACCAACAGTTTTTGGTACTCTTATTGATGCTCCTCTATCTGATATACCCCATGAGAATTTATCAATAGATTGAGTTTCATATTTACCGGTCAATCTTAAATGATTATCCGAACCATAGTTATTAATGTGTTCTTTTGCTCTTGAATCGAATGTTCTAAAGATGGCAGTGAAATACTCTTCTCCACCTTCTTCTCTCATTTTTTTATTTGAAAAGTTTGTATGTAATCCTGAACCATTCCATTCTCCTGTTGTGATTGGTTTAGGGTGTAACTCAATTGCTACCGAATATCTTTCAGAAATTTTATTTAAGAAGTAACGAGACATCCATAAATCGTCAGCACCTTTTAATTTACCTTTAGAAAATATTTGATATTCCCATTGACCCAATGCAACTTCTGCGTTCGTTCCTTCAACATTGATACCATAGTTTAAACACATATCTAAATGTTCATCACTAATAAGTCTACCAACAACATGACCACCAACACCACAATAATATTTTCCTTGTGGGTCAATCATCCCACCATTTTCAAAACCCAATACAGGTTGGTTATGTCCTGAACGAATAAAATATTCTTGTTCAAATCCAATCCATAAATCTTCATCTTCATTTCCTAAATGGAATCTTTGATTTGATTTGTGTGTTCCACCATTACCATCAAGTACCTCACACAATACATAGACTGTTGGGTAATCATCTTTACTGTTTTCGTTTTTATAAAATCTAACCGGTTTTAAATAACAATCGGAGAAGTTACCCTCCGCCTGATTTGTTGAACTTCCATCAAATCCCCAATTAGGAATTTCACTAATTTTAATCCATTTATTTGTTGGATTATAATCGACAACTTTAATTTTGCTTCTAAGACTTGGTTCAGGTAAACAACCATCTAACCAAATGTACTCAAATTTTATTTTCATATATTACTTTTTTGAATATGCTTTTTGTGATTGAACTCCCGCCATGAATATTAACCATCTAATAGTAAATCCCCAAGAGGGTGTGTAAACTCCTGTTTCTAAAAACTCATATTTATGGTAGTAAAAAACTGGTGTTGGGATTAAAAACCAATGATGTTTCTTTTTAATAATAAAGAAATCGGTTATCCATTTTTCTTGTACTTTATCCATTTTTTTTATTTTTTAAATAATCAAGTATGATATTAAACGAACCTAATGAGATAATACCAAACCCGAAATATTTTTCAAGTTCAACATTATCAGTTTGTAATCCGTACTTCTCAATTAGAATGCCCGTCAATATCATCATTATGTATATGATTCTTTTTATTTTCATTGTCTTTTAATTTTTCTAAACATTTATATATGCAATGAGATTCCAAGATACTAAAAGCACCCTGTTTATTTGCATGATTAAGAGCCATTTCAAGAATGGCGTGTGAAACTTCGGGTTTTAAATTGTTGACAAATACGTTCAAATCTTCTTTTTCATCGTATTCAAACTCCCCACCAAATAAAAATTCACTCATATTGACAAATATATGAAAAAAAAACGAAAAGACAAAATATTTATTTAAAATATGTCGGTAATAATAAACAACAAACTATACTCAGCAGAATACTTATCCACAACTGAGGAAATAACCAAAGGTATGATGGGTAGACCTTCATTAGAAGGTTGTATGGTTTTTAAAATGGGAATGGGTCACCATTCATTTTGGATGAAAAATTGTCTAATACCGTTAGATATTGTATTTGTAAATAAAAATAGAATCAGCGGTATTCATCTAAACTGTCCATTGGTTGACCGACACAGAATGACACCACCAAAATATACAGGTATAGGTGACCATGTTATAGAATTTCCAGCGGGTACCGCTAATGACTTTAAGGTTGGGGATAAGGTTAATATGTACTTAGGTACACCTAAGAACCCGGTTCAGTAAACAATTTTAATTGTTTTTTTTCATCTCTATGACCATAGATTCTACCCATTGCTATGTTTGTGTAGTTTTCTGATAGTTCAAAACCAATAAAGTTATCTTTATTACCCAAAACTTCATTTGCTAAAAATGTTGTACCACTACCCGAAAACGGGTCCATGATAATATCATTTTTAAATGATAGGATTTTAATTGCTTTCATTGGGATATCCAAAGAATATGTTGCTTTAGTTAGTGATTTGGTATCGTTAAAGTACTTCCATTGACCGAAAACAAGTTCCATAAACTCATTTTTATCTTTATCCTCGTAGATTCTTTTATTCTTTACTTTACCTTCCTCATCTTCAACTTGAGTTGTGGTGTAATCCCAAAAAGGAAGACCTTTAGAATTTTTCTTATAGTCCTTTTTATATGCAAGAATTACACATTCTTTAGGGTTGTAAATGTAAGGTGAAGAAGATGACATCCAAGAACCCCAAGCCGTAGTTTTTGAACGGTGTGGAGAATCTTCCTCTAAATCTACGATACCAAAGAAACCGAAACCAATTTCTTTCATTATTTGCCAAAATTCGGATGCGATGAATACTCTACCTCCTCGTTCTCTAACATTAACTTCATATGGTATGTTTAATGCAACCCTACCGTCATCCTTTAGTGTTCTATAAACTTCAGATAACCATATTTTACACCATTCAAAGTAATCATCCATAGGTTCGTTGTCAATGTGTACATCATATGATATACCAACATTATATGGACAACTTGTTACTACTAAGTCCACACAACTGTCAGGTAGTTGTTTCATACCCTCAACACAATCAATATTGTGGATTTTATTCAACATTTTTTTAAATTCAGGTAAATTTTTTATTTTGTTTTCCATTTACTATTTGTTTTCTATTTGATATCTTTCGGTAAAGGTAAGTAATAAAAAACAATAAAACAAATATTTATAAAAAAACATTAAAATTATGGCAGGATGCGGATGCAAAAAAAAGAATAATCAACCAAATGTTGGGAATTCACAAGTAACGATTCAATTAACCGAGGGTGGTAATCAAATTCAACAACAAGTTAATCTTATGGAACAACAAGTTGACCAATTAGTTAAAAAAATTGACGAAATTAACGATACATTAGATACACCTATTTCGGAATAACAATACCAAACATTTATCGGACATTGTCCGATATTTTTTACCCTATCCGTATATATAATTTATATACCGATATAAAATTTACATACATATATATAAAATGAGTAGCAACACAAATACTAAACTTACTAGCGTAAAAATAATTGATAGAAATTACTATGAATTTAAGAAAGTAACTTTAGAAACGGATTTAACCTTACAGAAATTTGTAAATAGGTCAATAGATTTATTTTTAAAAGATTCTGATTTTAAAGATAAGGTACAACAACACGAGACGGGTGGTGTTAAGAACTCAAAATTTTAACATACCAATAGTTGTTATTGTCATTAATTTTTGTTATATTTTAAAAAAATATTAAATTTATGATTACAGTAGTATGCTCATCACAATACCCATTAGATGATTTTAAAGAACATGTTATTAAAACATCAGGATTACACAATAAAATAGAGTTTTTAGGGTACGAAAATAAAGGAGAATTTTCATTAACTGAAATTTACAATCGTGGTTTAAAAGAATCAAAAAACAATATTGTTGTATTTCTTCATCATGACTTAACAATTGAAACTAAACAATGGGGTAACAAACTAATTAAAATGTTTGAGAAGAATCCTGAGTTTGGTATCATAGGTGTTGCTGGTTCTAAATATATGCCAGAGTCAGGTCAATGGTGGGTAAAACCTAAAAAAATGTATGGTCGTGTGGCTCATACTCATGAAGGTAAAACTTGGTTGTCATCATATTCTGATGATTTAGGTCAAACACTTGAAGAAGTGGTAGTTTGTGATGGTGTTTGGTTTGCTTTAGATAAAACTAAAATTAAAAAAGAGTTTAATGAAAATGTTAAAGGTTTTCATTTTTATGATGTTACCTTTAGCTTTGAAAATTATTTAGAAGGTGTAAAAGTTGGTGTAACTACAGCGATAAGAATCAATCACCAATCTATTGGTATGACCAATGAATCTTGGGAGAAAAATAGAGTAACATTTGCTGAAACATTTAAAGATAAATTACCGGCCAATATAAAAAGAGTATTAAGAAAAGATGAAAAATTAAATGTCCTTATTGGTTGTTTAAATTTTGCCAATTTTACTGGTTCGGAACTTTACGTTTTTGAATTGGCTAAACAATTAATTAAACAAGGTTGTGATGTTAGTGTATGTTCAAATATCGGTATGCCGTTGTCAGGTTTAGCCAAATCAATCGGTATCAAAATGTATAGTTTACAAGAACCTCCGGGTTTTAAATTAGGTGACGGTAAATGGTCACTTAAAACTCCACAAGGTGTTGTAGTTTCACAAGAAAACACTCTTTACAATGTCTCACAAACAAATTTTGATATTGTTCATTTGAATCATAAACCGGTAACTGAACACTTATTGAGGTTATATCCAAATACACCTGTTATCTGTTCGATACATTCTGAAGTTATATCTTTGGAAGAACCGGTTATATCTGAGTCTATTAAACAATACATTGCTATTAGACAAGAAATTAAAGACCATATTGTTAATTCATTTGGTATTTCAGAAGATAAGGTTTGTATTATTCATAATCCTATTGATGGGGATAAATTTAAAATTTCAAACTCAACAGAAAAACGTGAGAAGAAAAGACTTCTTTTTGTTGGTACTATTGATTATCTTAGAAGAAATACGATACAAGAACTCATCAATAAAACCAAAGAAGAAAATCAAGAACTTTGGATTGTTGGTAAGAAAAATGATTCGTATTTGGATGAGATGATTTTAGATAAGAAACACGTTACTTACTTTGAACCGACCCCTAATGTTGAAAAATTTATCCACCAATGTGATGAAACATCTGGTATTCTTTTAGGTAGAACAACAATTGAAGGTTGGATGTGTGGAAAACCTGGTTGGATTTATAATGTTGATTCTAGTGGAAATGTTTTGGGTAAAGAATTACATCAAGTACCTGAAGACATCTCCAAATTTGATAGTAAATCAATCACATCAGAAATAATAGAAGAATACAAAAAAATATTAGAATAACGATAAAAATGAGATTATTAATAAAAAATAAAAAGAAATTATTAAGTAATGGTTAATTTTAACAAATATTTCGATAGGATTTATGTTATAAATTTAGATAGACGACCAGATAGGTTAAAGTATTTTCAAAAGGAAATTGACAAATATGGGATTAAAAATGTTGAAAGATTTCCAGCAATTGATGGTTTAACAATTTCGTCAAATAACAACACTTTGTTAGCTGGTGAAATTGGTATTTTAATGACACATTTAGAAATAATTAAAAAATGTCACTTTGAAGGTGTTAAAAATGTTTTGATTTTAGAAGACGACGTATTTTTTAGTAATGAAATAAATAAATTAGACGAATATATGTCAGAGGTTCCTAAAGATTGGGATTTTATTTATTTTGGTGGAAACCATGTTTATGGAGATACACCAAGAAAAATATCTGATAAAGTACTTAAATTAAATTTTACAGTTGCTTTACAATGTGTCGCAATAAATAACACATTATTTGAAACTATAATGACTATATTACCTAAAATGGGTAAACAAGTTGATGGTTATTACGCACAACTACATAATGTTTACAATGCTTATGGGTTTTATCCTAATATAGCAAAACAAGTTGCTGGATTCAGCGATATACAAAATAAGAATGTTGATTATACTAATTTTTTTAAATAATAATATGATTTCAAGTAAATTACAAGGAGGTTTAGGTAACCAATTATTTCAAATTTCAGCATCACATGCCTTATCTTTGAGAAACGGTGATGTAAGTGGTTTCAATTTTAACTTATGTTATACACCATTACAAGGGAAACCCTCAACTCACTATATCGATACAATACTTTCATCCGTTAATCGTATTGGTAGTTATAGTTTTAAAAATTTTTATCGGGAACCTAAACATTCATATTCTGAAATACCTTATAATGAAGATTTATTAATTGAGGGTTATTTTCAATCTGAAAGATATTTTTCAGATTTTAAGGAAGAGATAATAGATTTATTTAAAATATCCAATAATTATTTGGATATGATTAAAACCGTATTTGATTTTAATAGACCAACTACATCGGTACACATAAGAAGAGGTGATTATTTAATTAATCCAAATATTCATCCAACATGTGATTTGGTATATTATAAAAAAGCAATGGATATGTTTCCAAATAATGATTTCATTTTCATATCTGATGATATTAAATGGGTTAAAGAAAATTTTGTCGGTGAAAATATTAAATATTCTCTATTTAACGATGAAATAGTTGATTTAAAACTAATGACAATGTGTGATAATAATATTATTGCAAATAGTACATTTAGTTGGTGGGGGGCATATTTGAATAAAAATAAAAATAAAATAATCGTATCACCAAAAAATTGGTTTGGTCCTAATGGTCCAAATGACCAATTTGATATAGTACCAAAAGAATGGATAAAAATATAAATTATGTTATTAGATTTTAATAGTTTAAAAAGTAAATACGATTTTAAAATAAATGGTATTTTACACATTGGGGCTCACTTTGGTGAAGAATATGAATTATACGTATCTAACGGTATAAATAATTTAATTTTCTTTGAACCAGTGCCAGTTACTTTCCAAAAATTAAAAAATAAATTAGATGGTAAAGCTACGTTGGTTAATGTCGCATTAGGTAATAGAAACGGTAAAATAACTATGAACATTGAAACCGCTAATCAGGGTCAATCAAGTTCTATACTTAAACCCGCATTACATTTGAACCAATACCCCCATATTAGATTTGAAGATTCAATAGAAGTTGAAATTACAACTTTAGATTATTATATGAATACTTTAGAATCTAATGAAGTTTCAAATTACAATATGATTAATATTGATGTTCAAGGATATGAATTAGAAGTATTTAAAGGTGCCGAAAAAATTTTAGAAAATATTGATTATATTATTACTGAAGTAAACAGAGACGTTGTTTATCACCAATGTGCTCATGTTGACGACTTAGATTTATATTTAGGTAAATATGGTTTTACAAGAACCGAAACAACATGGGATGGTGGTACATGGGGTGACGGACTGTACATTAAAAATAAATAAAATGAAAAAAATCGGATTAATAGGTGGTGGATTTCAACATGCATATTCAACAACTCTTTGGAAAAAACCAAGGTATTTTGAATGGAGTAAGAATAATTTTGAAGACATAACCTTCTTTATTGATAATAAAATACAAAGTGGTTTAAATCATAAATGTGATAAAAAGATTGCTTGGCTAGTAGAATCTAAGGATATTATAAATGGTACTGTTAATTACGTTAAAAACAACTGGAAAGAGATTTCAAAAAATTATCATTTATTATTAACACATGATGCCGACATATATAATTTAGCTGATAATTTTCATTATTTACCATCACATGGATATTGGATTGAAAATCCTGAAATCTATAATAAAACAAAATTAATTTCTATGATTAGTTCAAACAAAAGTCACACAACCGGTCATAGAAATAGGTTAAAGTGGGTTGAGGTACTTAAAGACAATGTAGACTTATATGGTAGAGGTTTTAAAGAAATGACCACTAAGGAGGAAGGTCTTAAAGATTATATGTTTTCGGTAACTATTGAGAATGATAGTTACCCAACATATTGGTCTGAGAAAATTTTAGATTGTTTCGCTAGCGGTACAATTCCAATTTATTATGGTTCACCGGATATTGGTGATTATTTTAATATGGATGGTATTATATTATTAAACAATGATTTTGATGTAATGAAGATAACCAAAAAAGATTACTATGATAGAATTGAAGCAGTAAAAGATAACTTCAATAGAGCAATGAAATATGACGTTATTGAGGACATAATTTTTGAAAAATGGATAAAGTAACAATACATCAACCATGTGGGTTAGGGGACATACTTTTTTGTCAGAAAATAGCTTATAAACTAATTGAATATGGATATCAAGTTTATTGGCCAATGGAAAGTTATGGATGGGTTAGTGATTATATCAAAAAAGATGGATTATCATGGTTTCATAGTTCAGAATCTACGTTACAGTTGGTTCTTAAACATTCAATCGAATCTAATCATCCTTATGATATCATGACATGTAAATATGATATGATTGGTAAAACTTTGAATCATTTAAATCCTGAACTACATTCAATTGATTGGTCCGACTGGGTTGATTATTTAAAAATAGAACGTAATGTCGAAAAAGAAGATAGACTATTCTACGAAGTGTTAGAGTTAAAAAACGGTGAAGAATACATAATAACCAATAAGATGTATGGGGTTAATCAATGTAGAGATAATGTTGGTAAAGGTATTATTAATAAATCTATTAGAGTAATTGATTTAAGTTTTATTAATGGTTATACATTATTTGATTGGTGTAAAGTTTTGGAAAATGCAACTGAGATACACACCGTAGATACGTCCATAAATTATGTTATTGAAACTTTAAACCTTAAATCTAATAATTTATGTATTTATCCTAGACATCCAGACCACGTATTAAAATGTTTAGGAAAATTATTTAAAAAAAATTGGAACTGGATTGATTAAGAATTTACTTATAAAAAATTAAAGAGTATATTCTGAAAAAAATATATGATAAATGTAATCAAATACAATGGTACTAACTATCCAGAATTTCAAACTACGGGTAAAGCGTCTCAGTTTGCCATACCTTACGCCTTACACGTATGTAAGGGTATCGGATACGATATTGGGTGCATGAAAAAAGAATGGTCATTTCCAGGTTCAATACCAATTGATTTAAATTTTGGTGATGGGTACCACGCAACAAACTTACCAAAAAAGGGAGTTGATTATATATTTTCAAGTCATTGTTTAGAACACATTGATGGTTGGGTTGATGTCATGGATTATTGGTACAGTACCTTAAAAGAAGGGGGGACTTTGTTTTTATATTTACCGGACTACTCACAAGAGTATTGGAGACCATGGAACAATAAAAAACATAGAAATATTTTTATACCTGAGTTTATTAGGGATTATATGATTGATAGGGGGTATAAGAAAGTTTTTGTTAGTGGTGTAGATTTAAATGATGCGTTTATGGTAATGGGTGAAAAATAATATGGAAAAATATTGTTTGATAAATCAACCTGCAGGCATTGGTGATATTTTTTTTGTACAAAAAATTGTAGATTTTTACATTAATAACGGATATACGGTAATATTCCCATTATCACCACAATTAATGTTTATATCTGATTATATAAAAAAAGAAAAATTAATTTTTTATTCAATTAATGAAAATTTTCCATTCAAAGAACACTTTAATAAAACAGAAATTATAAACAACGAAAATTTTATTTATTTACCTTTATGTTATGCCGATAGATATTATAAAGGGTCTTGTATGGAAGCCAAATATAAAATGGTTAATATGGACTATCATGGATGGCAAAATAACTTCACATATAAAAGAAATATTGAAAAGGAAAATGAATTATATTATAATGTTTTAAATCTTAAAGATGACAGTGAGTATTGTTTAATATCCAATACGTGGGGAACCCAACCTAATTTTGCAAAAAAAGAAATATATTATGAATCAGAACCATTATTAATTGAAGTTAAATTCATTGATGGGTTTACCTTATTTGATTGGTCAAAGGTGATTGAAAACTCAAATCAAATTAGTATTGTAGACACTTCTCTAAATTATTTAATCGATGTCTTAAATATAAAGGCTAAAAAACTATTTTTAAACTCTAGGTTTACTCCTTCCGATTTTTCACATATTATTAATTTGTTTAACACAAAATGGTATAAAATAAAATAAAATAAAATAAAATAAAAAAATGAAAAAGAAATTTTTAATAACCGGAATTACGGGATTTGCCGGTCCAAACTTGGCTAAATTGTTATTATCCCAAGGACACGAAGTGCACGGCATAATTAGATGCGCTAACGGTAGACAAACAGATTTATTAGATACGTTAACGTTAGAAGAATATGAAAGTATTGTTTTTCATACTTGTGATTTAAGAATATATCATTCTGTTAGAAAAATATTTGATAACAATAAATTTGATGGGGTTTTCCATTTAGCGGCACAATCGCACCCACCAACAAGTTTTAACAACCCTATATTGACATTTGAGGAAAACGTCACTGCAAGCGTAAATATTATAACTTGTTTAGAAAACACAGATACTAAACTAATGTTTTGTTCAACATCTGAGGTTTATGGAAACACGTGTAAAGATAAAGGTATTTTAAAAATATCTGATACATTAACTCCGTCAAACCCATACGCGTCATCAAAAGCGGCAATTGATTTATATATGCAAGAAAGAATGAGTAACGGATACATTAAAGGATTCGTTACTAGAGCGTTTTCACATACCGGACCAAGAAGAGGGTTTAATTTTTCAATATCTTCAGACGCTTACCAAATAGCTAAAATGATGGTAGGTAAACAAGAAAAAGTTTTAAGAATTGGTAATTTAAAAACTGAAAGAGTTGTTATTGATGTTAGAGATTGTGTTAATGCATATTATAAATTAATGATGACAGATGAATCAAATGGTAAAGTATTTAATGTTTGTGGTAAAGATGTTCATAAAATGCAATATTTTACGGATAAATTAATTGAATCTTCAGGTATACCTTATAGCGAGATAAAACAAGAAGTGGACCCAAAACTTTACAGACCAATAGACATTCAAGTACAAATAGGTGACACTACAGAACTAACCGAAGTAATTGAATGGGAACCAGAATACACTATAGAACAAACAATGTCTGATTTATTAAACTACTGGGTTAAAAAATTAAATTAATATGGGAGCAATTTATCAACACAATGTAGAATATTATATGTCTAAATATGCTTTAGACCACTATGTGGAGACTGGCACAGGTGAAGGCACTTGTCTATCACACGTATTAAATTTTCCATTTAAACAGTATTTTTCTATTGAAATATATAAACAAGTTTATGATAATGTTTTACCTAAATTTAATAATAATAAAAATTGTAATATTATTTTAGGTAACTCATACGAGGTTATACCAACAATAATAGATAAATTAAATGGTAACGTTTTGTTTTTTTTAGATGCTCACTTTCCTGGTGCAGATTTTCATTATGAGACGTACACATCTGTTACTGATTATGACACTAGATTACCATTAAAAAAAGAAATAGAGGCCATAGTAAATAACCGAGACATTAAAAATGACGTTTTTATTATTGACGATTTAAGAGTATATGAAGACAATGAATATAGTGACGGTAATTGGCCATTAAGGAGAGTTGCTGGAGGTGACGGGATAGACTTTATTTTTGATTTATTAGGAAATACCCATAACATAGAAAGAGACCTTAGATATCAAGGATTTCTAATTATAACTCCTAAAAATAATGGATAAGATTTGTTTAATTTACCAACCATGTGGTTTAGGGGATATATTTTTCTTACAAAAGGTTTGTAAATTATATATCGAAAAAGGATATAGAATTATATATCCAGTTGTTTATGAATACGAATGGTTAAATGATTATATTGATGGTATTGAATTTATTTCATGGGGAGATAAAGAACATAAATTAACACACATGGATAGATTACCAGAAAATATAGTTTTTCCGTATAAAGAGAAATATGACCCATATTCTAACCATATTTTTACTGATAATTTTGTATTCATTAATGGGTTTAAACAACCACAAGGTAAAATAATGGATTTTAAATATACTAATTTAGGGTTATCTTTTGATGATTGGGCGGATTACTTCACGTTTAATCGAAATAAAGAAAAAGAAGATAAACTTTTTTATAAAATTTTAGGATTAAAAGATGGTGAAGAATACGTATTTGTTAATAGAAATTATCAAATGAGACCACAAGTGTTATCATATAATACGATATCTAATGACCCATCTCACTACGGTAAGAAAGTTGTTGAAATGGGAATTTATGATGATTTTAGTCTTTTTGATTGGTGTAAAGTTATTGAAAATGCCTCAGAAATACATATGATTGAAACATCGTTAAATTATGTATTAGAAACAAATGAAATGAAAAATAAAATAACTAAAAACTTAAACTTATATCATAGACATGGTTCTTACCATGAAGTGAAACATTTGTTTAAATTAAATTGGAATTATAGATGATAGTAATTAAAAATCACCAACCATGCGAAGACCCTATTAATTATTTAGGGTTTGAAGAATTATCTCACTTAGGTAAAGATTGTATTTTCTTTTATGGCGGTCACGCAAATAACGTTGTATTTGAACCTTCAAACTTACCTAAATATTTTTTCTCTACTGAAGAACAAACTTGGGATATTGATACAACAGACCACTGCATCGACCAAGTAGAAAAAATATTAACTATTTGTCCACCTAATATCACCGGAAGAAAAAAAAGAGAATCTTGTTTCTTCCCTTTTAATGAACAATTTATACCAAAACAGTTTGAAAAACATTTTGATGTAATTTATTGTGGATTGGCAACTGGACATCACATAACTGAAATATTGGATGTAATTCCAAAATTTAACTACAGACTTGTTAGTTTTAGAAATGATGGTAAAACAACTAATGTATCACCATCTTATGCTGAAAAAATAAATTTAATCAGTCAATCTAAAATAACAATTGTACACAGTTTAACTGGCACTGGTACACCTCAAATTAAAACTAGACCTTTCGATGCTGCTTTCTGTAAAAGTTTAATCCTTTGTAAAAGAGATGATTGGAATATAATTGAAGAATGGTTTGAACCTAATAAAGATTTCTTGTATTATAATGAAGCCAATGATTTAGAAGAAATGATTAATAAAGTTTTAAATAATTACGATGATTATTTACCTATGATTGAATCGGCACATAAAAAAGCATTAAATAATTATACCACAAGACATTTTATACAAAAATATTTAAGTTAATATGAAAAAATTTATAGTTACAACAACAATCAATAGCCCAACGATAGCAACAATTAAGTTTGCACAAATCGCTCAAAGAGATAATTGGACGTTTATCATAGTTGGTGACACAAAAACACCTCATGATGAATATATCACATTAGTATCAAAATATTCAAATGTTAAATATCTTACACCAGAAGAACAAGAAAGAGACTATAAAGAAATAAGTGACCTCATCGGATGGAAAACTATTCAAAGAAGAAATATCGGTTTTATTGCTGCATATAAAATGGGTGCAGACATTTTAGCAACTGTTGATGATGATAATATTCCGTATGATAACTGGGGACAAAATTTATATGTTGGGAAAACAATAAGTTTAGATTTATATGAACCAGAATTAAATGTATTTGACCCATTATCAATTACTAAAGATAATCATATCTGGCATAGAGGTTACCCAATAGAATACTTACAAAAAAGACATATCGTTGAATACAAAGGTAAAACTGAAAGAAAGGTTTTAGTACAATCAGATTTATGGGATGGGGACCCAGATATTGACGCTATAGCTAGGTTAACACATAAACCAATAGTTAAATATTCTGATATTACTCAACCATATTGTTCGAATAAAATCTCACCATTTAACTCGCAAAATACATTTTTAGCTAGAGAAGTAATACCATTTTATTCCGTATTACCTTTTACTGGTAGAATGGATGATATTTGGGGTGGGTATATTTTACAACATTACTTCCCAAATAGTGTTATATATGCACCAGCCAGTGTTTATCAAGATAGAAACGTGCAAGATTTGATAACTAATTTAGAAAAAGAAATAATTGGTTACAGAAAGACTTTACAATTGGTGGAGGATTTAGTAAACTTTGATAAAATAATACCTAAAGAAGCGTTGGCTTTTTATAATGTGTATAAAACAAAATTTAAAAATGATACTAATATCACATAGAGGAAATATTGATGGTAGAACTACAGAAAAAGAAAATCATCCACACTACATTGAAACAGCATTAGTTTCTGGTTACGATGTTGAGGTGGATGTTTGGTATGTGGATGGTAAACTTATGTTAGGACACGATAAACCACAATATGAGGTTAACCTTATGTGGTTTACACATAGGTTTAATAAACTTTGGGTACATTGTAAAAATATGGAGTCTTTAATTTATTTCAGAGACTGTGGATATGATATTAATTATTTTTGGCACCAAACAGATGATGTTATAATAACATCTAAAGGTTTTTTATGGGCTCACCCCGGTAAACAACCAATAAACAATAGTATTGCCGTTCTACCTGAATTATATAACGATGACACTAAAGAATGTATTGGTGTTTGTAGTGATTTTATATTAAACCATCTTTAATAAAAAAAAATAAAATTATATTTAATAAAATAAACACAACATGAAGAAAATTTTAATATTAGGTGGTGGTGGATTCATTGGTGGTCACTTAGCAAAAAGATTAAAAGAAGAAGGTAACTACGTAAGAGTAGTTGATATAAAAAGTCACGAATATTTTTCACAAAAAGAAATGTGTGATGAATTTTTACTATATGATTTACGTGATACAAGAAATGTGGAATCAGTTTTTAGATTAGAATCACATAATGACAAAATACTACCATTCACATATAATAGACATCCGTTCTCAGATATTATTCCATTTGATGAGGTTTATCAATTAGCCGCGGATATGGGTGGTGCTGGTTATATATTTACAGGAGAACATGATGCTGATGTTATGCACAATTCGGCAATGATTAATTTAAATGTATCAAAAGAATGTGTTAGTACCAATGTTAAAAGAATTTTCTATTCTTCTTCAGCATGTATGTATCCTGAACATAATCAATTAGACCCCGATAATCCAAATTGTGAAGAAAATTCAGCATACCCAGCAAATCCCGATTCTGAATATGGGTGGGAAAAATTGTTTAGTGAAAGATTATATCTATCATTTAATCGTAACTACAATTTGGATGTTAGAATTGGTCGTTTCCATAATATATTCGGTCCTCAGGGTACATGGAAAGGTGGTAGAGAAAAATCACCTGCAGCTATGTGTCGTAAAGCGGCGGAATTACAAAGTGGAGACACATTAGAGGTTTGGGGTGATGGTAATCAAACACGTTCATTCCTATACATTGATGATTGCATTGAATCAGTTCTTCGTTTTATGGGTCAAGATACTTTCTTAGGTCCCGTAAACATTGGTTCTGAGGAAATGGTTACAATTAACGAATTAGCTAAATTGGCAATAATTACATCAGGTAAGGATATTACAATAAAAAATATTTATGGTGAGGAATTTGAATCTAAATACGGTCATAAATGTCCAACGGGGGTTAGAGGTAGAAATTCAGATAACAAATTATACAGAGAAAAAATAGGATGGGAATCCAAACGACCATTAAGTGATGGTATCCAAAAAACATTTAATTGGATTAGTAAAATGATTAAAAAATAAAAGAGGGTTGTTAATCCTCTTTTGTTACTTCAATATATCTTTTAATAATTTCAACTGCCTCGTTATCATCTTTAAAATCCTTTTCAGGACAAAATATTGGTCCAGTATCTGAACCTTCTTTTCTA
>Ga0209353_10000509_pt1 | contig 23681 bp, 15 predicted proteins | sample LauGreSpBDMM15SD_2_FD_187561 | JGI IMG/M metagenome (GOLD analysis project Ga0209353, IMG submission 187561) | Freshwater lake microbial communities from Lake Michigan, USA - Sp13.BD.MM15.SD (SPAdes) (version 2) | ecosystem: Environmental > Aquatic > Freshwater > Lake | place: Lake Michigan...
GCATCCAGTAAACGAGTAGAATATAATGGCGCGATAACTGCATACACGTCATATGTAACAACAAGCTTAAATAACTATGTACCAGCGGCTAATAGCTTTGGTTGGTTTGTTGATAATACTCAACATGCTACATTAGATGCAACCCGTTTAACACTTACAGGCGACTTACGAGTATCATCCAATGAACGAGTGGAATATAATGGAGCTTTGGCAACTGCATACACGTCATATGTATCAGCATCAACAAGATTAAATAACTATGTGCCAACGAACAATAGCTTTGGTTGGTTAGTTAATGATGTTCAACAAGCACAAATAGATGCCACTGGAATAACAATAATGAACACGAACGCAACACCAGTTCAAAAATTGTACCTAGATACAAATAAAATAAATTTCATTGACTCCAATTTGAGTTCATTAAGATATAATTGTTCAACTGGTAATTCGCATTTATTTTTAGCAAACAACGTTCAAATTGGTTCTTTAAACACAACTGGACTCACTATTAACACGGATAACTCTATTCTAACAATAGGTACTACAAATCCTGTTTCTATAAAGCATACCACATCAACTACTGAAATGAACTATAATGTGCCCGCAACGTGGGAACACCGATTCAAGGTGGATAACGTGACTCAATTAGAATTAGATGCAACATTGGGTGCTACATTTACTGGCGCCGTAAGAGCCCCCAAATTAGTAATATCTGGCGATGCATCATTAAATGGCAATGTAGACATTTCAGGAGTTTTATCCGTGACATCTACACTGAATTCCATTGTTAAAAATACCACCATTAACAATTACTTTGTAAGTGTAACAAATGATTTGTCATTGAATGGAAATCTATTCGTATCAAAGGATGCTTCGTTTAATGGCAAACTTTTTGTCAAGACTGATGTTTCGTTTAACGGCAAGTTCACTGTTGCGGGCGATGTTTCGCTTAACGGAAATGTTACAGTTGGTAATAGTCTGGTTGTTCCTATTGGAACATCAACAGGTGCAGCAACCACAGGATCAATACGATATAATACAACATCGGCGGCATTTGAAGGATATACAACTGGATGGAACTCTCTCGGTGGTGGTGGCGTGAGCAGTGCAAACAAAAAAATACTAATCACTGCGTCGGATAACAGCGGTCTTCAGTTTTACACAACACCAACGGTGTTTAATGGAGTCAGTGCGGAAGTTATGCGAATTGACCTTAGTGGGAATATGTTTATTGGAAGCATTGCAAATACCAACGTTCTTACGCCTCAACCCGTACCGCTAATTATTTCACGCGCTTCAGCATTGCCAGTTGCTACTGCCCCAAATGAATTATTACGTTTGCAACTTACATATGATAATACTAATCTACAAGGAAATAATTGTAAAATGTCTTTTTATAATCAATCTAATATCTCATTTGCCCAACCATTTGAAATGGCTTCTATTTCGGCTATAAGAAGTGGTACTTCTTTTAACGCTGGTACTAGTGGTAGCAGTTTATTGTTTTCTACAAGACGAGATGAAAACCTCGGTTCTGCCACTGTAACCATAGCCGAAGAACGTATGCGTATTCTTCATAATGGAACGGTCGGTATAGGGACAACAGCTCCGGATAGTAATTACAAATTATATGTTAATGGTTCCATATACTGCAATGGTTTAAGTTCAACTCAACCGTTATATGCAAGCGCATTAGATATTTCTGGCGGCAACTTAAATACAGCCACCATAACTGCTTCTGGGAACGTAAACGCAAACACTTTAACTGTAAACACTAATAAATTATTTGTAGGTGCAAATGGAACGGTCGGTATAGGGACAGCAACTCCGAATGCTAGTTACAAATTACACGTTGATGGTGGTATAGTCTGCACTGCATTCAGTTCAAGTGGTTCGACACTATACTGCGGCGCACTAGATGCGACTAACTCCATAGTTACTGGCGCCATAACTACTACTGGCAACATAGTTACTAGCAGGATCGCTATTGGTAAAGCTTTTCCTAGCACTCAATTAGACATTAGTGGCGATATATGGTGCGTTAATATAGGTGCAGTTGGTGTGATAAACGCAGCATCTTTCAATGCATCATCAGATTATCGTATTAAAGATAACGTCGTTTCCTTGCCTGATTGCTCATTTACAGTCGACCAATTAAAACCAGTATCTTATCGTAATAAACTTACTAATAAACAAGATATTGGTCTCATCGCCCACGAAGTACAAGAACATTTCCCCTTTTTAGTCAGTGGCGAAAAAGATGGTGAACAGAATCAAAGTATTAACTATACTGGTTTCATTGGTCTTCTGATACACGAAATCCAACAGTTGAAACGACGAGTATCTGACTTGGAAAACCAAACGAATAAGTGAAGAACTCAAATGAACTAACGCCTATTATTATTTGCGGCGCATACATTTTATTATAATATGAATCTTCAATGGTTTAAATTCATATCATATTATCGCACTATGCCAAACCGCCCCATCGAACACGCGCAAGCATAGCTATCCGTGGTTCGGTTTCCAACTGCACAATTGCATTCCGTTTTTAAATTGGCGGGAGTGTTGTCCCAGTATGTACGTATATTTACTAGACTACTTTTCGCAGTATTATTTGCCATGGTCGCCCCAAAATATCCAGCCGACGACAATACGCGATTATTGCGCTGCTGTGTATCTTTGCACACTAGAAATGATGGGCAGCCGCTAACTGCTTTATCCATATCATATACTCGCTGTCTTAATTTGGGAGTTAGTCGGTTCAGCGTCGGCTTGGTATTTACTATCGTGTTCGTCAATGCATATTGTGTATAATTCTGTAAATCTTGTGATGTAAATACGGCGGGCTGTTTTGTTACATTATTAACCTTCTGATTGTCTATACGCAATAGAGTCGATATTCGTTTTGACTTTAAATAATCACTTTGAGACATTCTGTTTATACACTATCACCCGATTTTATTGTCCAGTGATTCCCATCGTTATTAATGTATAACTTATATATGCTACTAAAATTCCAACTATCGCACCCGTAGCCAATTGCTCTATACTGTGTCTCTTATACTTCCATCGCTGATAAACAGTTAACCCAATTATCCACGTACCGCCAATAAGAAAGCTTATTGATTGTTTCACTAAATAGACGAATGTGACTATGCCAAATGCCATTTGGGAATGTCCAGACGGCATCCCATAGTCTAGCACACCAGTATATGTGTCATATGTTGTCATAATTTGCCCTCCGACTGGGCGCGGTTCTCTTATCCATTGTTTTAAGCCAATGTTTATAAATATATTTATACACAGTACTACGATACTTAGTGTCCAGTATATACCATTGCCCCATAATTGCAATATGCTTACTATAAATAATATTACTGGTCCAAGTAGACCGACCAAGTCAAGTGCATATATTAAAGGGGATGGCATCGGCTTATTTATGATTTCAGGTAAGGGTGTGACTAATAAATTCATTATACATAATATAATAGTGTATTTAATTCCCTGATTGTTGTGGTCTATACAATTGTTCACATACTAATGAGAACGACCAATTTGCGCCGTTCAGGTCCACCACGTTTCCGCGGTCACTTAATAATTTCACGGACATGCGATGTATGTTGACTGGCCCGAAATATATCCGTTCTTGGTTTTGTAAAGTACCACCAAATTCCACAAATGAACTTCCGTTCTGTAATCCAGCCAATTTCAGTGGTATGATTCCAAACACATCTTTGGCAAATGGACCCGATCCATAGTTCTTACTTGAAACTTCACCTGCGGTTACCTGTGTCGTTGATACATTCTTTGAATTTGCAACCTGGTTTAATGCATATATCTGATTCTGTGTCAATTTACTATAATCGGTTCGCTGCTCTGTATTATATGTTAATTCTTTTGTGACTGGGTCGCACGTATAATTTGTACGGTTTGCGTATGACGGCAATGGTATATCGGTGTCCTTTGCAGTAACTGTTACTAAACCGTCGTTCAAGTGGTTCTGATTATAATCATCCAATGTGATTAAGAAATAATTAAATAAATTTGTACTGATAGACGTATCAGCGACAATGATTACTGTTCGAGTAGATGTATAATCAGACAAATAATATATTGTTGATAATCGATATCCCAAAATCCAGCCCAATGTGGTATCCCAGGTGACGTTTCTTACACTATTTACTCCTGAAAAACATTTCACAAAACTATACGGGTCATAAAACACGATTCGGTAATCTTTTGATGTATATTCCTTGTTAATGGTTATACGAAACTTTGTATATTCTACTCCTGTGTCAGATGTTATTATACTTATATTTGATCCCGATGCTGCGGTTCCTAAAAACTGGGTATTAATCTCGTCCAATAATCTGGTTCGAGTATATCTTATAGTTGTGCCATCTATATTTTTTAATGGCAATGTAAATATTAAATTATTATTCGTAGATATTACTCCTTCTTCGTATGGTACTAATTCAAATGTATTATTTTCAGAAGTGCAGTTAAATGCTTTCTGGTTAATTTCCGTGTAGCCCTTTATTCCCAATGCGACCGAACCAGATGTGTTTGTGGTAGTATACGATAAGGCTTGATTGGTAGTTGAACTATATGACAGATCCCAACTTGAATCTATCATTTCGCGTGGTATTTTCAAGTTTTTATACCAAGTATCTTGATTATATCTTTGATTTACGACAACGGTTAGCGAACAATTATATTTTCGTGTAGTAGATATCTGGCTGATTGTTAGTGCAGTCCCAAATAAGTCAGGAAACAAGTTAAATTGTGTATTTATTGCCGATACTAGCCCATTAATTGTATTATACGAACGAGTCGTTGGTGACGGTATTAAATATCCGTGTGGAACAATTGAACCATATCTAAACGATCTTCCATAATATGGTGTATCCACAGCTGGATTAACCGTTGATCCTAAAAATGCAATGTAATTTGTATCTATTGTATATAGGTTATTTGATATATCAGTTGTATCAAACTGTGAGGTGAATACATTCGCCGTTTGCATATCATATATAAAATTCCCGCCGCCAGATAAGTCAAATACTTTTGTTAATACGCCCAATCCTGACGGAATGAGTGCCGATGATAAATCGTATAAACCATTCACGTACGTTATATACGTTCCAGGAATGCCATCAACACCTCCACTTACGTCAAGTTTAAATTTAGTTTGTGTTATATTATAGGATATATCTTCTAGAAACTGAATACTATAATCAGATTCAGTCAATTGTTTATTAACAGATACAGTTAGCGTTGCGGTTGCCGTATTATTCTGATTCGCCACTAATCGAATATTCGTTCCACTTAATACGCTTACGCCATCACTGTCCTTAAAATTTTCAAATTGCTGATTTATTGTATTTTCTAGTGTACGCACAAGTCCAGTAACATACGGCGTTTGGTTACTAGTAGTATTCGTATTATTCGGATGTATTACTGTATAACTTAGATCACTTGTCATAAAGTTTCCTGCAATCCGTCCACTAAATATGGCTAGGTTGCCAGTTTGTTGTATTGTATAGTTGTTCAAATAGTTAAACGTAGATGTATAAACTCCATTATTCACATTCAGGTTATATGAAGTATCAAAATTTAAAACTGTATGTAAAAAACTGTCTGTAAGGTCTAACTTAAAATTTGACGTTGTTATGGTTTGTGTAAGATCTACCTGGGCGTTAAATGTATTTTGACTGTCAATTTGCACAAGTGTATTGTCTGTGGTGAAATTACTATTGTTATCTACTGTTCTAATACCAGAATTTATTGCCGTGATGTAATTCGTTAAACTATATGGTACAGCGACTGTGTTCTCTACTTTTATTTTATAGCGGGTGTTAGATACATCATAACCATTGCTTTTGCACACTAAACTTATGTACGGGCTTGACGCTATCGTATACTGAGAATCGGATTCTTGTATAGGAGACTGTTCAGATGTTAGATTATTCATCTCCATTACGCGCGATGAATTTGGATTAAACTGAAAACAAGAATTGCTTCCTGACCATATCTTTTTATCGACACCAGTTTCCAGGGGAAATCGTAGTTGTATCTTTGACCCGCCTATATTATTCGTTGTATTTCTGTTTGATTTTAATTTTAATAAAAAATAAGAATTGTTACTCAAATCTATGCGCTGTATGCCAGACTTACGCGGTATAGACGTCTCGGCCGTAGATAAGTATATATTATTTACTATTGCGGAATTTAACGCCGCTGTCAACTGTGCTCTTGTATAAGAACCATCTGCCAAGCCAATTACTATATCAAACGTTAAATCTATCACTTTGCCCAACTGATTATCGTCATATTCATCTCCTATGTATTTATATACTGTAATATAATTATTACCACTATTTATCGTAAATCTAATATTTTCATTTGCCGTATCCGTAGTCAATGGCAATGTTCTCTCACTTTCTAAGTGAAACATCTCATATGTTTTTTGTGTAAACCCTAAAAAACCGTGTATAGAATTTAACCTATTTGTGCTATTATCAATGTCCGTCCTCGTAGTTAGAAAGTCTACATAATAACTCGTCTCATTATATTGTTTATATAAATCCATTGTCGTCGTTATCAATGATGTATTGCTGTTATATACAAGAGCCGTATTACCAAAGCTAACGTCAGAATATGTTTTTTTTGCCGCAGCTATACTTTCATTTATTGTATCTGTCAACTCCTGGGGACTATAATTGCCTGCCGCTATGTCTATTTGATAATCATGATTACCATTGTTTATACCAGCTACATCCCCTTTCAATACAAAAAAATTACTTCCGAAATTATTATTGATTGTATACCACGTGTATGGAATTTGCACGGAATATAACTTTAATGATACCACGTCCTTTAACGGGTCGGATAAATTAAATGTAAATTCTGTGGATAGCGTTCGTTTGTCATCTCTGTATTGACTATCAATACTTATTATTCGCTTTATTGTCTGTTGCAATAATGGATTTAGTTTGCCGTTTGCATACTCTAATGACTTTGTATAACCGATATTATCAGGATTTGATTTTACTACACTATTGGCTTGCGCTGTTGGTTTTACTGGTATTGCGCTACTCGGCCCTGTCGCATTGGTAATATTCGTATTTTTATTTGCTGGCACTGTTGTTACGTTTACTATTTCTTTATTATTACTTAATCCTTCACTTATATTCGCAAATCCTTCGGCGTCTTCTTCATCTTCATCTTCAAAGTTCTCTATTTCAGCTTCATCTTCTGCTTCAAAAAAACGACGATATATTTTTTCAAAAAACTCCGCTAATTGGTCGCCCGATGCATTCTGTACATTTTTATATTTGTTTATTAAAAATATTATTTTTGCCTCTAATTCACGGTCTGTCGGACTATCTACGTCTAATATATTAAATAGTTCTACATCTGTATAAGTACTTACATCATACATGGATGCATCATCCCGACCCCTTGTTGGGCGGTTATTTGATAATGCATTATTCATTTCCCAGATATATATTTACTTGGAATAAAAAAAAGTCTATATATCGTTCTTGTCGCATTAATCATTTTTATTTTGGCGTGTTTTCATTCGGCTAGTTATTATGTGTTTCTGTTCTCGTTGGACGTATTCGTTTCTTAAACATTTCTCCGATATAGCTCACCATATCCAGGCGTGCCGACATCTTGAATAACATTTCCGTTGGAAAACTTTTCAGACCTTGTCCCCGCTTCATATGTGTATTCCCACTAAAACATAAAATATCGAATACTTTCATTATGCGCTCCTCGTCCTCTGACATTTCTGTGCGATTTATTCGGGTTTTTCCAATATAAACATATCGGTTATAATTGCCATTTGAATATACACTTATTTTGCTCACTATCGCTCGGTTACGCACCATTCCGATTCCCATTATTTTATTTGTATCGTTGTTCATTTCTAGTACAAACATGATTGATTCCATTGGAATTACAGTGGCGATTGGATCGGGGCTACAATATATACATCCAACATTCGCCTTGCTCGTACGATATCGCTCATTTTCTTGCCACGTACTTGTGTTAAACCTACTTGTCATTATATGATTTCGCATTTGCTTCTTATATTCACATAATTGCTTGCGATACAATCGCTTGTCACTCGGTACTATTGGATGCATTTTAGATACTATCTAATGGATCGCTTTTGTGTAATCAATTTTATGTTCTCGGATTACGTAATTTTCTCTGTAAAAATATAAAACGATAGATATATATCTAACTACTCAACTTATGGACACCAACCTAGTATCTATTGATATTGCAGATACTACTGATTATACTTCTATTCCTATATCTCCGAGAACAAATTCATTTGATACTGGAATAGATAGTCATTCATCGGAAATTAACGACGCTCCCGTTAAAATCAATATTATCGTGGACAATTGTGCAAATAGCCAACCAATTATTAGTAATGTGGAAGAGGAATTGGGGCTCAAACAATATACAGATAACCACTTTACGAGTATTACAAATAAAGACCTTGAACGAGTTCGTAATTCATACACTGCCCCTCTTACACCGCACGAGGAGAACTTGATTGTATATAAATCGTCCAGTAATAGTCCAGTATTATCTGTATTAGATAGTAATCGGGGCAGTCGTAGTAATAGCGATGAAGAACCTGACACCAATATTTCACGTAATAACACAGACATTTCGTATCGCACGTATCATAAACGACGTTATAATAAACTGAATTATCGCGATGTGGAACGTTCTATCGGCAAATATTATAAACAAAATCAAAACAATGCCCTCTATTCGAACGAAATGGATATTCTAACTACGTACGTTAAAGGGCAAAAACACCTGTATATTCAATCCAAGCTTCTTACTCAACAGAAATTAAATTGTCTCGTGTTTCCCGCAATCATTATAAGTGCCGTTATTACTATTATTTCGCCATTTGTTGAATGCAAGTCTTGGAACGTTGGAATTATTTCGGGGTTGAATGCAATTGTCACATTGTTTATATCGTTGATGAACCTTTTGAAATATGAATCGTCGACTGAAATGTATTCTCTACTTGCCTCTTTGTTTGATAATATTGAAACGTCCATTGAACTTACTGGCCGCAAACTTACGATTATGCAACAACAAGACAATGATACCACATCAGTTGTTATTTCCAAGTTTAATGATGTGGAAACGCGAATTAGTGACTATAAACTTACGAACGCGGTTCTCATACCCGAAGAAATTAAACGCCTTTTCCCTGTCATCTCACATATCAACATCTTTTCCTTTATTAAAAAAACCGATCTTCATAGAAAAATGTTGATTGAAAAATTGCGAGATATTAAAAATGAGATTTACTTTATTTTATACAAATGGGAAAAAGAGGAGAAATACGCCCAAACACATAATCTTGCGTTTCACGCGCCGCCCAGCCCCGCAGTGCGCGCGACTAGTCAGCGTGAGCGTGAACGGGAACGGTTGACCTATCTATACATATTAAAGGACACTACCAAAAACGAAATCATTGAGTTTCAAAATACATATAGCGTTATGGACACCATATTTAACCGAGAAATATTGGGGGCCGAACGTCACCGCAATAATTGGTGGGGCTACCTGTTATGTAATTATTGTAAGTCACATACCCCTTCATATGATTACTTGGACGGCATTGCGCCGATTCTTGCAGAGTATTTTAGTAATATTATAAATGAATTTACTGTTCATAAGTTAACCCTACGTGGCGAGGTCTAACGTGCAGGGCATATCTTCCAATACCACGGCATGTCGTGGACCAATTTTACGGAACCTTTTTCTACAAAGGTCTTTTGCACATATTTCGTCATTTCACTTCTTAAATTCCACCGTAGTGTGATTATTACGCGCTTATGTGTCGGGTCGTTGCGTAATGGAATCTCGTGTATGCGGTCAATTGTTCCCATATTCATATTATTTATCTTATTGAAAATGTACTCCCGCTCGGTACTTGTATCTATGCGCGGTATGCAGATGGATGAATATCGAATGTTCATTGTGTAGATTCTTTCTATGCTGTATGTGTTTGTCTTATATTATTTGTACAATTGATGTTTCAATTTTACAAATCCATTTTTCGTCGCACTTCGGTCATCACCCGTTCTGCTTCCTTTGGTCAGCTCCCTTTGGTCGTCTTCATCATCTTTTGTCGTGCCCATTTGGTCGGTATCCTTTGGTCGTCGTGTGCTGGTCCCTTTATTTTTATGTAGTGTTAATTATTCACTATTTTAATACTTTCTTTGTATCGGTAAACCTATAATATAGGTTGCTGTCTCGGGTCTGTATTTTTTGTTTACAGTATGTTGTTAAATATGCAATTTACATATTTAAACTCTGTATGTATTCTATTCGGTGTTCTCATTATTGTTATTCCTTATAACCTAATGGATAAACGATATCACTACCATACATTTACTATTTTGCTGTTCCGAGACATATTTATAGTACGGTCGCTTTTAACTCATTTGTGTTTAAATGTTATATTTTTTTTATTTGCTTATTCAAAATACAATATGAACATTATATCTGACTCCGAATCCAATTTAGATATTTCGTGGATTGCCGAACAACAACGAATACAAAACATTGAAACAAACTATTGCCGAGAACCTGTTACTGACATTCAAATATATTCTTTATATATCAATAAAAACTCATACATTGATAAAATCACTCGCAAAAAACGCGATATTTCTAACAATGTTCTCACAAGCGATGCGGTTCTCGGTATAATACAAAACAATAAACGAATGGATTCCAAAAAATATAAATTGATGGACGTCCTTGTTTATCACGTTGACTTGGAACCTCAACACATACAAACGTACTCTCAAACGAATGATATTCCGGCTAGTTCCAAGTCCTTTTTTAAAGTTCTCCCGATTGTGGATGAAATACAAATTCCGCATTCTATTTTCATTTTTCATAGTCTAAGTTCTGTCTTTTTTATGTATAAAGAAGTTGATACAGGTTCTCATAACCACACAATTAAATCCATTCTTAAACCATCATCATTGTCGTCATCGTCTGTTCCAGTTGACCCGAAACCGAGTCATACTAGAAAGGTCCGTATTTCTATGGATGTTCAACATAGTGATTTTGTTCCACACCGTTCTCATAAACCCAAGAAAACTCGCAAAAATGTTCCGTCGATGTTCTCCAAGTAAAATATACAAAGGGTATAAATGATAGGCGATGTTATACACTAGACTTCTACAATGGACAGTAATTATAATCTATCTGATTTACAGGTATTCTTACAACAAGAACTTGTATTCTTCTTCTTTCATAACTACCGCGAGACTTCCAAAGAAACTGATGCTGTATTGATACGACGATTAAGCGATGTTCTCTCTCGTATTAAATACGACTTGCCAGTTGAGCATCGGTTTGCATACCTTGGTCTGTTTTACAGATTAATTGGTTACGTACGCAGTATCGTGAGCGGCAAGGGGGACCATCATTTCGCATATCTCATGTTATTTGTGTGGTACAAATATTACCCCACACTTGCCTCTTATGCACTCCATCGGTTCGTTGTATGCACAGAAGGGCAACACAATGCATTTGGCTCTTGGCGAGACATCAAATATCTATGTGAGTTTATCAAGTCGCACGCCGTCAATGGACAAGACCATTCTTTTATTGATGTTTGTTGCGACTTTGTCAATGCACAACTGGATTCGGATTTGCAAATACACCACGTTTATGCTCTCCCAAAACATAATCAGACAATTAGCAATGTGGCAAAATGGATTCCACGAGAACATAAACAGTTTGACTGGCTATACCATAAACTAGTTCTCCATTGGATTAAAAAAAATAAGCCGTTCATTTTAAATAGTGCCACTGATCGTTCTTACCTCGCCGCCATTTCCAAGTCCAGCCGTATATATAGAAAAAAAATTGCGTCATTGAATAAAACCATTGATACCACGCAAATCAAGCAGTGTGCACGAAATAGACGCGATATTATTCCACAACACGTATCTCGCTATACACAGATGAAACAACCCAATCTCATATTTGGTTACGGCGAAACGGATACAGACGATAGACAGTCTTGTTCTCAACATTTCAAAGAATGGTTGTCCAACGATGAATGTCCAACTAATCTGTCAACTTGTCATTCGGCGTCCGTTACGCCTCTTCCCATTTATCATTATGTAAAACTGGCTCGTCAACTCATTGCCAATTCTTCGAATTTACTTGACGAAGATGTTCTCTCTCAAAAGAATATACTTGACAAACAGTGGATCGCCATGTCCAAGTCGTTTATTCCACGACAGGGCGGCTATTCTATTCCCATGATTGATGTTTCTGATATTATGTATAGTCTGAACTCCGATAGCTATTATTCCTCTATTGGATATGCGATACTATTCGCACAATGCAGTTCTATTGCTAACCGAGTTCTCGTTGTAGGTAATAAACCTACTTGGATTAATTTAGATACTACTTCTGGGTTTGTTTCCATCGTGGAGCATATTCACTCTGCCGTATCATCCACATTTTGTACAAATGCCAATTTTAGTAAAGCATTTCATCTTATTGCGACTACCATTCGCGATGCGGGATTAAACCGTCACGACATTCGCCATTTACGTCTTGTCGTTTTTTCTACGTTCTCCCAACTATCTAATAATGGTTCGTTTTACGACGACATAATATCTATTTTTGCAGAACATTCTATTCAAACCCCGTTTATTGCTTTTTGGAACGTAGCGAAACGATTTGGTGAACTATTGCCCTGTTCTATTCATCAAAATTCCACAATTATGATTTCTGGGTTCTCTCCTTTCATTTTTAATACCATGTTACAAAAATTCAAACGCTACCATACAAATCCGTTCCACTCAATTTGTAATATTCTTAAAAATCCCCATTACGATATCTTGGAGGATTACATTTCGCGAGTTGACCGATAGTATGACTATTTTTTAATAATATGATGTCTTATTTTGCTTCATATTATGGTTATGCATAGATTGCCCGTCGCATCCGTTTCATTTCTTCATCTATTATCAATTGTTGTTTGATTGATGACCATACATTGTTTTTTACTTCGACTTGGACGGCAGGATTACGCGACTTGGTCAGTATATCTTTTTGCTGCTTCTTCTGTTCATTCTTTTTCACTTTACCAAACAGTTCATTCAGTTTTGCTATTGTCTGCTCACACGTTGGACGATCTGCTGGCAGCGACAAGACGATTTCTTCCAAATATGACTTGTATGACTTCATTAGCGCGACCTCGCCCAATTTTAATTGTTTTATGATATATAAATAAGACACCGACAACCCATAATTGTCCCACGATTTGCAATATGTTAGTAATTCAGTTACCACTTCTTTCCATTGTTTACCTATATATTTGCTATAATACTGTGTCGCGTTTACTCGGTATTTCTCTCGCTCTGCATCCACCGCTATCAAATCGGTGATTGCGTCATTCTTTTTTATAAAATCTCCGATTACTCGGTCTATATGTTCCTGCTTAACTTCCATGTCTGGCCACTTGGTTGGCTCTGTCGCCCCGCCAAATCCGATATAACCGCCCGCCATAACCTTGGCATCTGGTTTCAGTTCATTCGCGGCGTATGATATCATCGCAATTTCTAAGCACCACGGTCCATAGTCGGGTCCATATACGTAAAATGCGTCTTTATAGTCATTCGCGGACATTTCTGATACGTCCATTGACAGTCCAAAATCGATTATGATGGCTGTTCCCGTTTTATCTTCACAAATCACATTGTTCTCTTTTACATCATAATGGATTATTCCCGCGGCGAATAGCCGCTTAAATCCTTCTAACAATGCTTTATGTGTTGCTACGATCTCGCGACTAATTCCTATCGGCTTGGCAGTATATTTCGCGAGCAAATGCTTCGCTAATGTATTTTTTCCTACATATCTTAATTTACTCGCAGCATAGGTTAATGCATCTGGCTTAATTATATCACATTTCTTAATTTCACTGTCCGACACATTTGATAATGATACCGAACAGCTAGACAATATCGGCGCATAGTAATCCGCATAGTTTTTTATTTTCTTGATCTTTTCACCAATCACCTTTTCGCGGCTACTAGTATCTTTGCCTGCCTGTATTTTTGTTATATATTTGTCAGTTAATGGTCCGTCGTCTTTACAACTTACTCCTGGATGAAATACACAGCCATAACCTCCTCGGGTTAGAAACTTTGGTGGAGGGGCAGTTACTTGTTTAGTAGGTACAGGGAGAACTTTCATTGTTATATTATCTTGCGACAATAAAAAACAGATTTCTCCGTTTTGTTTGTGTTTGTTTTGATTTTTTACGTTTTGTTTTCTTTTTGTTATTTATTTATGCAACCACAGGATCTTGTAATGCCACTTTTATATTGTAAAACCGATTCTTGTACGTCTTCTTTAATCTGTCCGTCACCTTCTTCAATTCTTCTCGCATATTTGTATTCACTTTATCTTCTTCTTGATTCATCGGCGGCAACAAATCGGATATCACGTCATAGTGCAATTTACAATATGTCGTAAAACTTTGTGCGGCGGTTATCGTAATGATATGATTGCTACTCCCTTTCTCAGTTTCTACTATATTCCGATCAATTTCACTGTATATATAGTCATCAATCGTTTTCAATACTTTACGCGGTAAACCCTCGTATTCCTTTCTTATTGTTGGTTCGTTCACTACTTCGCCTCCCTTTTTGCGATAATAATACCTCGCGCTTTTATACATTCGGTCTAATATATCCCCCGATAGTCCATTCGCCGTCAATCTTGCCACTTCTGTCATAATCAAGTTCTTTATGTCTGGCTCCTCCATCCACTTCTGCCACGCTTCCTTGAATTCTTTGCGATCATCATATTCGTGGATCTTTGCAAACGACGATAGTTGCTCTACCACCTCCTCACTATATGTATGCCTATTGGTCTTTATTGTTACTCGCCCCAAGCCGTTCATGTTATATTATTGGTATTATTTGGTTATTATATATGCTATTCATTCTTGTAATAAAAAGTTTTCAATTTTATGTGACCATATCATATATGGAAAGCCCCTTTGCTAGTGCAAACACAACCGTCGTTCTTTATTTAGAACCATATCTTAATACTTATTACAAATCATACCAAAATATTATCACACTCAGTGCTATGCCTGTCGGACCTCTTGCACAGTTGGTCTCTTCCATTTCTTCCCCGAAATTATCGCCATTTCAAGAGTCTAGCCCGTTTGCATCATCGTCTTCGAATTGTACTTTCGTTTTGCAACGATATCCCACCAATCAACCGTCATACGGGGCTGGCGGACGCCACTCCGCGAAAAACACCGATTTCTTTATGGGTGCCGAAGATATCCCATCTGTTTTCTCTTACTTACAACAAAATGGTTATACAATTGATACCAGTCTTACCAAAATGCTTTTCAAATCTAACATCAACGTTGGGGGAAACTCGGACAACACGTCTCGCAAAATGATTTGCATGATACAATATGTACCTTAACTCATTTCTTTTTCTATTCATATTCTAACTATCTCTTACTATGAATTCATATAGTAAATCAATATTTACCAATTCGACGGTTTCTTCAAATACTCGTTCTCTCATTCGTCCCACTTCTTTGACAATTACCGCAGCTGACGTTGCATCTTCGGGTGGTATCGTTATCGACGGGGGCACTACAACAGATGTTCTCGATTTCTTATCCACATCTTATCTCAACATACTTCGTATCATTGAAACACAATACGGCGCTAATATGGCAAATAAAACATATGAGAATATTCCGTCCAACTATACTAATTATACCCAGTTGGTGTCCACTTTGAAAATAATTCAAACCAAAACTACAAACTCTACGCTTACTTTGTTTCTCAAACTCGCCGAGGATACCTTGGTCGGTTCAGTCAATTCTTACACGCTATACGGCGACAATCTTCTATTGCAAGTTGACAAATCGAACTTGGAAAAACGCGTCAATGATATCCTTACTGACAAGAATACCAAACTCGTTGAAAATACATTTAGTTACAGCAATATGTCCGTCCAGAAAACGTTTAAACTTGCCGCGGTATTTAATTATTATATTATGATTTATGGTCTCCCCGTACAGGGAGTTGGATTTGACCCAGTCAAAATTTCATTCCTCGTGGATATTCTCACTGAAAAAGGCATTGACCCTTACGGATAAAAAATTGATTGGCTTTGGGTTCGGTTTTAGGTGTCAACCACTTAATCGCTTTATTTATTGTTGTTATTATTATTATGCAAAATAATCCTCGGTACAATACTCCGTATTGCGGCACTTGCCGTAATGCAGGCAAATCGCGCGCCGAATATACCAATCATTGGACTCGATCCGAACCTGGACCTGGGGGAACGATTACTTGCCCCCTTATTCTTAATACCACGTGTGGTGTTTGTCATAAAAAGGGACACTGGGCAAAATACTGCACTGGCATTCCAGTTATTAGTCCTAGTCCTAGTCCTAGTCCTAGTCCTAGTCCTAGTCCTAGTCCTAGTCCCAGTAAAACGGTTAACCCACGGTCTTGGTCCAATGTCCTACTGTCGCCCGCCCCGACCCGTGCCCATAAGGACGTTCATATACGCCCGCCCTCTCCCGATTACCCCCCACCTATCTATACATTTAAAGATGTTTATATACGCCCACCCTCCCCCGATTACCCTCCTCCCAGCAACAACCTGGATTAGATTTGTTTTAATTAAATAAATATAAAAAGACCGCTCTATAATGTAGTAGCTAATATGTCCACCTGTTCTTTTTGCAACAAGCCTTACAAATCTCGCGGGGCGCTTATCAAACACGCCGCAAAATGCACTGCCCGTATTGAAAATATTACTGCCGATATTGTCGAACAACCGAAAAAGGGGGCTGGGCCTGTGGCCGTACCAGTAAAGGCATCTGGTCCTGGGCCAGTGCCTGTTAAATTGGAACGTCCTGCTGTTTCCCGTGAGGAAGCGAATCACGACTTCACGGAAAATGCACGACGCGATTTCAGAGAGCAAATTCAATCGCTGATGTCCTCCAAGTACCCCCCTCCGTCCGAGCCCATTCCGAATGAAAATATCACGGTGAATGCGAAGGCGTTTGACAGCCTTACGAAAGCGTTTGTATCTGAACTATTTGATTATCAGCATAGTCAGTTTAAAACCATCATTGGACACAACAATCATCTTGCCGAAGAAAATAAAATGTTGATTTCGGTTCTTCGCACTCTTATTCTTATGAAACACAATGATGGCACACTTGGCGACTATGATCTCCCGTCCGACGAGGACGAACCTTCTGCCAAAAAGGGGTCATCTGCTGATGATGCTTAAATGATTTATTGTTTTTATTGATAAATATCTTAATGTCTTATCCAATAAAATTGAAAATTGCTCTGTGTATATCAATGTTATCATCCTTGATATACTACTATAATATGAATTCGGAGTAATCTTAATCAATGTTTTCCAATATGCACTTTCTCGACATTGTCCGCCAAACCCTCGCCATTTATCTTGACAGGGGCGCGCGTAGTTCTTGTAAAGTGAACTTCCTTCACGGACAAATCAAAACCATCTTGGAAAATGGTATCTGTAAACAACACAGATGGACCGTTGCTCTTGAACAAAAAATAAGCAGTATCAACGCCTCTGGTAATAAAAAATGTGATATTGTCATCCTTGACCAAAATCGTTGGCCCGTTGCCATCTTTCCCGTCAAATTTATCGTGTCAAACTACCAACAAAATAAAAATAATTCTTGGGAAAACCTTACGGGGGAATGCTGCCATCTAAAATGGCATCCCGACAATACTCCTGTCAAAATTATACCCATTAATATCATTTTCAGCCAAGTTCCATATCTTCTCGCCGACAAGACCATCGGTAAGTTTGAACTCATTGAATATGACAAAACTTTTCGGATTTACGAGACGTTGGTTTCACGAGGAATTTGCCACGACGTCATTAATTATATCATTGATGTGGTCCCTCAAAACTTGGTCGGTGACAAATATAATAACCCTCCCGCTATTCTTGGGTTCAATGAAAAAACCCCGTATAGACCGTTTGACTCGGTCATTTGATTATCCGTTTTGCGATTTCTTCTGTCGTAAACGCGTTTAGGTCTGCGTCTATCATTTTACTGGTTTTTGTTTGCCTGTCTATTATTTGTATATTGTTTTTCAATTTGTTACTTCAATAAGAATAAACTATGATTTTGCCGATTGTGTGCGAGTATATTTTTCATTTGGACATTGGTTTAGTTATCTATTTTTTTATGCACATATAACATATACCGGGCTCACTATGACATCCAGATATTATACTATGACGGATAGTACTGGCGAGAGCGGCTTCTTGCCTACCGTTAAATTTGATGGTTCTAGCGGTGTCTTTACTTCTGCTCATCGCACCAACACACTCAATTCGATTGGTATTACTGGATTCTATGAAGCAGACTTTGCAGATGCTGTTACCACAATTGATAGTCATGCATTTTCAAGTGACACCAAGGTTGTCGTCGCTACTATTAATCGGGTGACTACTATCAACAATAATGCTTTTTATAACTGTACTGCGCTTAGGTCTATTACATTAGACTGTGCGGTCGATGCCACTAGCAAGAAATACTTATTAACCTCCATTGGATCGGGCACATTTGCGGGTTGCACTTCGTTGCGTCACTTACATATTCCTGATACAGTTAAAATTATTCCCGATTATATGTGTAATTTTTGTACAAGTTTAGAGTTTGCTGTTATGGGTTATGGATGGAATCGGTCTGGCGATGCCTATGTTACGGACAGTACAATTGGACAGAACGCATTTGGCAATTGTCCCAAACTTACCTATTTTGTTGTTCCCGAAACTGTATCTAGTATTGGTAATAATGCGTTTGAATATGACGTATCTCTCGCATTGGTTACTATTCTAGGCACACCGACCGTAGGTGCTGCTGCATTTTCGGGGGCAATGGGTTCTGGTGCAATCTATTATTATAATACGACCAATAATATTTCATCCTCTTTTCCAGCCGCTGCTTCAATACGGGCTTATACAGAAGTTACGTTTTCTCAAACCGGTGTGTTACAAACTAGTACGGCCGTTAGCGCGCTTACAAATATCAACTCTTATTGGAAGGGGAAGATTTTGAGTGGAGTTACTACAATCGGTGCAGAAACATCTTGTGTTTTTCGTCCAGCTTCAATTACTGCCGCCAAATATAGTAATATGATTGGAATGAGTTTTCCTAGCAGTCTTACTGCAATCAGTTATGGGTCATTTGAGGCTTATAACGGTAGCACCAATGCGCCTTGCAATGTCACTGCGTTTTATTTTCCGAATTCGGTTGTCTCTTTCCCTCTGTTTAGTGGAGACTCCGCTGCATTTAGATTAGGAAATGACGGCAATCGTTTGGCATCTAGTACCAGACAGTTCGTTTTTCTATCTGGAACAAGTACTGTCACTTTTGGGCCAAGAATGTTTCAAGATAACTGTGCACGTGCATATATTATTCCAAATATAACTAATATACCGAATTTCTGTTTTTATTATAGTCAGAATGCGTATTTTTTTAGTTTCTTTCAGAAAAATGCATACACTCTACTAACCGCAATTGGTGTTGATACGCAATACGTTCTTGAAGGCTGTTTTAAAAGTGGGGTATCTGGTTATAGGCATTACATACATATACCTAAGCAGACTACTCATATTGGTGCCGACGCATTCCGTGCTATGGCCGAGAAACTCGTTGTGACCACATATCATAATACTGTCAATTCTGCTGGAACCACGCTCACTACTGGATTGGTAACAGCTGGATATTTCTCTTGGACTTCGACTACCGCTACTGGATTTCGCTTCATGGGCGGTCCTGCTCCAACGGTTCACGTTATCAATAATAATTATGATGTCAATGGTAATGCATTGACCGCGAGTTCATCGATTGGCACTGGTTTCAATTACCACGTTTTATACTCGGCGAACGTCAAGACTATTACTAATCGGTTTGCGGGACTTGTGGATTTAAAATCTATTGCGGTTCACCATAGTGCGACACAAACGGTCGTTATTGATACAGCTGCGTTTCAGAATTGTTCGGGTTTAAATTTTGTTTATTTCAATAACCGTGTAAAAACGATGGGCTATAATGCGTTCAGAAATATACCTTTAAGCAATACGTTTGATTTAATTGATGCTCATCCACTGGAAGCAATTTATCATGCAACGTTTTATATGGACACCATAACTAGTAATCTTACACAGATTACTATACCCAATTCGGTAAAAGCACTTGGTACTCATGCATTTGGTAATGGGGCACTAGCTGGGAAACCATCATTTACTACATTATCATTTGAAACAGGGATTGCATTTTGGGGGGATTATAATAGTGGGGGTTTTTGGGACAAAGTTACGATCGCTCAGTATGGTTTTCCCGATACAAACAATGACAAATATATGGCGATATCTGCAAATTTCTGTGTAAATTGCGATTTTTTAAGGAATGTTAGCTTTTTAAATACGGCAGTTGATTTATCTCTTAATCCTGTTCCTGCTGCTAGTAATGGTTTATTGGCTCGTCCCAATACTGGTGCACCAATACCTACACGCTATAATATACAAACTCTTAGTCCAGCAATCAAGCGCATCGGTTCTGGTGCATTTATATACAATCATCGGCTCCAATCCATTCGTATTCCTGACGGAGTTACGATAATTGATGTAAACGCATTCTATGATAATTATTCGCTGAACTATGTATATTTACCTGACTCATTAACCACGATTGGCTCTGGTGCGTTTAGTTACATGAATTATTACAACAAATTTGATTACACTGGACAGGACACTTCTATACGAATTCCACAATCTAGGATTGATGATGCGAATACTACTTATTTTAATACCAATAACGTGGCGAAATACTATTTTACCGTTCAGTTTGATCGTACATCTGGCAAGGTTAGTGATGGCGTTCTTGGACGATTTACTAATCAAGCGATAAATGCTTATATCTTTTATCACGTTGTGACTCTAAATGGCATTACGGGTATACTTGGTAGTAGTACTAATTATGCACGTGCATTTGATAATTTTACTAGTATAAAAACGCTTACTATTGCCGATACGGTCGCGGATATCGGAGTTGGCGCTGTCTATAATTGCACCGGATTAACGAATGTATTCATTTCACCCAGTAGTAATCTCACAATTCTCGATGACAGCGCGTTTCAATCTTGCACGGCATTAACCTCTTTCTTTATTCCCAATAGTGTTAGAATCATAGATTATAATGCTTTTTATGGTTGCACTAGCTTGGCATCGGTCACCTACGGTAACAATCCTGGACTTAAATATATCGGCATTAATGCTTTCGTTGATGTTGGCAAAACGATGACCAGTATTTTTATTCCTTCCTCCGTCATATTTATTGGTAATAGTGCGTTTCTTACTACTGTTAATACGAATGTTAATTTATTGAATACCGTCACATTTGGTGCTGGCTCTAGATTAAGGTCGATTGATTATCAGTGTTTTGGGTTTAATGGCGGTGGTATCCAAAGGTCTGCACAATATTTACGTGACTTTGTTTTGCCCAACAGTCTGCGTTACTTAGGACCTACATCTACTGGAAATTCAAGTGCGTTGCAGAATACTCATCGAATTACTCATTCGGCAAACCTTGTTATGCCAGTTTCATTGGAAGTTATTCCGTGGGCATTTCTTTATGCAGATAGTAGCGCAGTTGATATTAGTAATGTATACTTTCCGCGCTCCATTACCAATTCGGTTGGTCCGCGCAAACATAATGGATATTCAATGAATTCTGCCCCTACTCCCGTATCGACTGGTTTAATGGGAGCAGAATTTAGTGCATCTAAGGCTGGGACCCTGATTTATATACCATCTGAATTATCTACATATACGTCGACTGTTAATGGTGCTACTACTTTTAATTTTCCGAATTTTAGCGGTACGAATCGTGCTCGTAGTTATTACAGAACTGTTGCTTATACTACTAATCCTCTTATCACGTTAAGTCTTGGTGGAACAGTTGCTAATACCACTAATCCTACCACTACTACGCAAATCCACGCCGATATTAAAGAGGGCGTTATCGTTATTGGCGGCGGCAGTAGTATCGCCTCTGCTAACAGTGGCAATGCACTTAACCTCATTTCGATGAATATTCCCAGCACCGTTACCACAATCAGTGCGAATGCGTTTAATGGATGTAGTGGGTTGACATACGTAACTTTCTCCGAAAATTCAAAACTTACCACGATCGGTAACTCCGCCTTTTTGGGCTGCACTATGATACACGATATACAACTTCCCGATACGGTGACTACTATTGGCGCGAATGCCTTTTCTGGGTGCTTTAATCTGGCTAGCATTTCCATCCCTTATAATGTTACTTCAATTGGAGCAGGTGCATTTAATGTTAATAATAATAGTCCGACGACTGATATTAATCGATCAGGGGGATATGTCGCATATCAACTCGGCCCAGATATTTATGGGGAGGCTATTAGTGACTATTCGGGTTATTCCGTTTCGCTGAGCCAAGACGGTAAAATCCTTGCGATTGGCGCAGTTTATAATGATGCAACTGGTGGAGATGCTGGTCACGTCCGTGTCTATAAATATCAAACGATTACCGATACGACTTGGACTAATTATACCGTCAATAGTTATTTGCAGACTGGAACGTTTCCCTACAATAAACCGATCGTCATTAATGGCGGCGATGCATTGCCCGTTTCAGGCAAATCCTATTGGGTTCAATTGGGCTTGGACATTAACGGCGAAGCGGGATACAACTATGCTGGGTGGTCAATTTCACTAAGCAGCGACGGCACAACTGTTGCTATTGGGGCTCTTGTCAATTCTGCTGCTGGTTCTGATGCAGGTCAAACCCGTGTTTATAAATATCAAACGATTGCCGATGCGACTTGGGCGAATTATACCATCAATAGTTTTACTCATACTGGAACGTCTCCTACTAATAAACCGATTGTCGTTAATGGCGGTGATGGCAGTCCTATTGCTGGCAAATTCTATTGGGTTCAGTTGGGCGGCGATATTGATGGCGTCGCCAATAGTCAATCTGGTAATTCTGTAGCACTCAGTAGTAACGGCACTAGAGTTGTTATTGGGGCTAGAAATGCTGATATAGCGGCAAATGGTACAGCAGTATCAGATACTGGTAGCGTACGTATATATCAATACAATGGTAGTACCACTTGGAACCAGCTCGGGTCAACCATTACTGGTGGAGATTCCGTCTCAGACATGATTGGGTATTCAGTTGCAATAAGCGATGATGGAAGTACCATTGCTTATGGGGCACCTAAATTTGATACCAACGGTGTTGATAAAGGACTTATCCGCTTACACACGTGGAATGGTACGACTTGGGGGTCCGCATTCCTTCTTATTGTGGGCGGAGCGGCTGGCGACAATTTTGGTGAGTCTGTCTCGCTCAGTAGTGATGGTACTATTATTGCTGTTGGCGCGTATGGCAATGATGGTGGCGGAGCGGAAAGCACTGGTCAAGTTCGTGTTTTCAAGTGGAATGGTTCAACTGCCACCCAACTCGGACAAGTCATTAACGGTCTAGC
>Ga0209353_10000510_pt1 | contig 23680 bp, 19 predicted proteins | sample LauGreSpBDMM15SD_2_FD_187561 | JGI IMG/M metagenome (GOLD analysis project Ga0209353, IMG submission 187561) | Freshwater lake microbial communities from Lake Michigan, USA - Sp13.BD.MM15.SD (SPAdes) (version 2) | ecosystem: Environmental > Aquatic > Freshwater > Lake | place: Lake Michigan...
GTTCAAAATGTCTTGCTTGTTTTTCGGTGTCTACATTTTCTATTTTCTTCTTTTGAATTAAACTGTGTAATGCCGTCTTTTCTTCCACCGTTAATGCATAGCAGGAGATATGAGGTACCTGGTATTCGTTTAATATTTCAATGTCTTTTAATAAGGCTTCATCCGATAAATGTGGGGTGCCATAAATAAGATCGGTGCTTATATTATGTAGGCCAGCGGCTTTTGCAATTTCAATAGCAAGGAAGGATTGCTGCGTGGTATGTGCTCTATTCATCCAATTTAATGCTTCTTGCTGAAAGCTTTGAATGCCAATACTCAGTCGGTTTACACCTGCCGTTTTCCAATACTTTGTTTTTTCAATACTAATATCATCGGGGTTGGCCTCCAAAGTAAACTCCTTTAAATCCGATAGATTAAAATGTTTGTGTAGGGCGTTTACTATTTTGTCTAGATGGGCCTGCTGTAAAAGGGAAGGGGTGCCTCCTCCAAAATAAAGGGTTTCTATAGGACTGTTCAAATAGTTTTCCTGCAATGCAATTTCCTTGATCAATGCATCTACAAAAGCATCCAAATGTTGAATTTGTGTAGAAAAATGAAAATTACAATAATGACAGGCTTTTCTGCAAAATGGAATATGAATATAAATGCCTGACATAGCTGTGTTTGGATAACAAAGCTAGCTATAAGTTACTAATTCTGATAGAGTATACTTATTTTTGTAAGGATGATGTCTACCTACAAATTTGTTTTATCGGCTTTATTTAGTTTCATATTGCTTTCGGCGCAGGGGCAAAAGGATACGCTATCAATTAAGAAAGATACTATGCCTAAAAAAGAAATTAAAGTAAAGAAAGACACCACGGCTATTTTTGTTGACAGTTTGCCCCCCAAGGACACGATTTTTATTAAGTATATTCCAGTTTTGCCTTCTTCTTATCTTAAGGCAGACGCTTGGTATTTTCAAAAATTAAATGCAAAAACTAGCGACTCTAGTTTTGATATTTTCAAAGCCTATAAGCAATATTTTTCCGATAAGAAAACGGGTTACCAACTTTACATAAAAAAAGTAGTACAGTCAAAAGACCTGCCCGCCATTTTTAAAATTGAACAACGATTTGCGATCCCAGATAAAGATTTGCTTTTTTACTTAATTATTGGATTGCTTTTATTGTATGGGCTCATCAATAATTTGTATCCCCAGTACTTTCTTAAATTATTTGGTCAGTTTTCGCAGTCTTCTATTAGAGAGATTCAAAATAGAGAACAGCTTGTACAAAATAGTTTTGCTTCTTTAATAAGCAATATTGGATTTGTGTTAAGTTTCTCTTTAATGGCTACCTTACTTATTTTCAATAACCACTTGTTGCCCATTTCATTCTGGCTGGTTCTATTGTATATTTGTATATTTTTTACCTTGCTTTATTTAGGAAAATTTATTTGTTTGCAATTAATGGGGTACGTTTTTAATGCACGAGAATTGGTAAATACATATATTTTCGTAGTATTTATGATTAATAAAGTATTGGGTATTTTATTAATCCCATTTGTATTGATGTTGGCCTTTTCTAAGCCTGTATTTTACTCCATTGCCATAGGTGCCGGGGCCATTTTGACCGTATTATTATTTCTTTATAGGTACCTATTTACCTTAACATCTGTTAGGAGCAAATTACATATATCTTCCTTTCATTTTTTTCTATACCTTTGTGCTTTCGAAATACTCCCCCTATTAATTTTGTACAAGTTTATTGTTCAATTTTTGGGAGGAACATTTTAAAAAGAAAAGTGTGTAAAATGGCAAAAGCAATAAGTGTAGATAAAAAGACGGCGACTAGTAAGTCCATTAAAAAAGTCCTAATTTCTCAAGCTAAACCAGAGAGCGAAAGATCTCCTTATTTCGACTTGGCTAGTAAATATAAAGTGGATTTGCATTTTCATCCGCTTATTCAATTGGTTTCTATTCCTTCCAAAGAGTTTAGGAAATCTAAAATCGAAATCCCTAATTATTCTGCTGTTATTTTTACAAGTAAAAATGCGATTGATCATTTTTTCAGAACCTGCGATGAGTTAAAAGTAAATGTAAGCCAGGAGACAAAATATTTCTGTATCACAGAGTCTGTGGCCCTTTATTTACAAAAATTTATCATGTACCGTAAGCGTAAGGTGTTTTTTGGTGCCGACGGGTCTAATAAAAAGTTATTTGATGTATTAAATAAACATAAGGGAAATGAACGTTTCTTATATGTATGTAGTGAAAACCAACAGGATAATGAAATTGTGAATTGGCTAAAAGAGCATGGCTGCCAATATGATATGGCCTATATGTATCGTTCCGTAAGTTCTGATTTAAAAGAGGTTTTTGATAATCATCACTTTGATGTGATTTGTTTGTTTACCCCTAGTGGATTAAAAAGTTTATACGAAAACAAACCAAGTTTTATTCAAAACGGTACTGCCATTTGTGCTTTTGGGTCCAATACTTGCAAAGCGGTGGAAGAAGCGGGACTTACTTTACATATTAAAGTGCCTAGTCCGCAAACACCAAGCATGATTGCTGGATTGGATTTATATTTAAGCCAATTGAGCAAAAAAAAATAAATTGCATTCAATGAATGCAAACCCCTCCTTTACCAACGCCCTTATTCAGGAAACAAGTCCTTACTTGCTTCAACATGCGCACAATCCAGTAAACTGGATTCCATGGTCCGATACTCTATTTGAGCAGGCTACCCAACAAAACAAACCCATTCTTTTAAGCATTGGCTATGCCGCTTGTCATTGGTGTCATGTAATGGAAAGAGAGAGCTTTGAATCGGAGACGGTGGCAGAGTATATGAATGCACATTTTATAAATGTTAAAGTAGATAGAGAAGAAAGACCAGATGTAGATCATTTATATATGGATGCTTTGCAAGCCATGACCGGTTCGGGCGGATGGCCACTTAATATTTTTTTATTACCCAACGGAAAGCCTTTTTACGGAGGCACTTATTTTCCGCCAATAGCTATGCAAAACAGGGCTTCCTGGATGGAAGTATTACAAGGAGTAAAGAATGCTTTTGAAAACAATCATGAAAAAATAGTTGAACAAGCTACCCAGTTATCCAATCATTTAGTGCAAGCCAATATTAAAATGCTTGAAACAGAAAATGACGGTACTGCGCAATTTGAAGCCAATAAAGAAGAGCTAGAATTAATGGCAAATAGAATATTGCTTTCTGCCGACACACAATGGGGTGGATTTGGTGCCGCCCCAAAATTCCCTCAAACTTTTGCATTGCAAATGTTACTTAGGAGTTACCATGTATCCCATAACCAAGCTTCCTTATATCAAGCGACACTTTCCTTGGATAAAATGATTCAGGGAGGAATTTATGATCATATAGGGGGTGGATTTTCCCGCTATAGCACCGATGCGCAATGGCAAGCACCCCATTTTGAGAAAATGTTATATGACAATGCGTTATTAATAAGTGTATTGTCCGAAGCGTATCAAATCACAAAAAAAGAATCTTATAAAATAGTTATTCAGCAAACCATTCAATTTTTAGAAAATGAATTGTCCAATGGACAAGGTGCATTTTATGCGGCCTTAGATGCAGATAGCGAAGGAGTGGAAGGAAAATTTTATACCTGGAGCTATGAGGAATTAAAAAAGATAGTGCCCGCAGATGCATTTGAAAGCTTTCTCACTTATTACCAAATACAAGAACATGGTAATTGGGAGCATACGAATATATTATGGACACAGTCCAACTTTTTAGAAAGTGAAACGCCTGCGATGAAAGCAATAAAGCAAATCTTATTTGAAATAAGATCAAAAAGAATAAGGCCTGCTTTAGATCATAAAGTCATTTTATCCTGGAATGCTTTAATGGTGATGGCATTGTGCAAAGCTGCAGCAGCATTGGGAGACAGCGTACTTGTAGATAAGGCTGTCCGATGCGTTACTTGGCTAGAAGACAATATGTATAATGCACAAGAAAATTATTTTTTCCATACCCATACCAAGGGTAGCAATAAATCCTTTGCATTTTTAGACGACTATGCATGTTTAATACAAGCGTATATTTTATTACAAGAGATAACGGGTAATTTAGCATATGCCTATAAGGCAAAGCAATGGACGGAATATGTGCAAACACATTTCATAGATGAGGAAGAAGTGTTCTTTTATTTTACTGCAGACTATCAAAAAGATGTGATCATCCGAAAAAAAGACAATTATGATGGAGCACAACCCAGTGCCAACGCCATGATGTCTTATAATTTATTGTACTTATCTAATATGTTTGACGCGCCTGGTTGGAGACAGCAATCTATTAAAATGGTGAGTACAATGCACAAAAGAATGATCCAATATCCGTCCTCATATGGCTGTTGGGCTCAGACCTACAATCTTTTGGCATTTGGCTTTACCGAGTTAATAAGTATAGGGGCTACTGTTAAAAATTCCATTTTGGAGGTGCAATCTTTGTTTCTACCCTTTAAATTGTTGTTAATTTCTGATGAATATGACCCTGCCTTAAGTTTAGTGAAAGGAAAGCAACTATATGATAATCAATACTTTATTTGTAATCATGGAACCTGCTCAGCGCCCTTTTCAAATCTCAACGATTTTTTAACAACAATCAAACAAACAAAATACTAATTTGCATCTCTTGTAATTGTCAGATTTAGTAACTTTATCCCTATTAGCAAGAGTAACTGCATAGAATGCATTAAAAAAATATTAAATATAAGATTTTGACTTAGTCAGAATCTATTATAAATAACAATTATGGTTAAGTATTTAAAAAGAGCTCGTTTAAAATTTCCGTTCATGTTACTCGCATTACTTGTGAGTTCATTATTATTTTTTGCATTTGAATCAAGTAGTGTTGCAAAGAAAAAGCGTATTAGAACGGACGCTCAAATGTCCTTTATCCCAGGTGGATCTTTTTTCATGGGCGCAAGTGACGAGCAAATTGATAATTCTTTAATGAATAACAAAAAAAGAATCTCCGTTTCTAGTTTCTGGATGGATCGAACGGAAATTACCAACGAACAATATCACCGTTTTGTAAACTATGTAGCAGATTCATTAAAGTTTTTAGCAAAAACTAAGGGGACTATTAATTTTGTGGACCCTTTAGATACGCTAAAAATAAACTGGAATGTAGTTGCGACTATCAATAAAAGTTTAGCTAAACCTATTTCTAATCAAGCGAATCAATTGAATCAAAATACTTTTCAGGAATTATGGGTAAAGACAGAGGACAGAGAGTTTAAGAATGTTTTTACCATTGATAATAAAAAATTGAACTTCCGTTACACATTTGTGGATTTAAAAAAAGCTGCCTTAGAATCCAATTCATTTAATGGTTTAGACAAGGATCTTCGTGATTATATTACCATTGATACCGTTGCAGTATATCCTGATACTTTGGTTTGGCAAAGAGATTTTTCTTATGTATATAACGAGCCTTTAGTAAAACAATATTTTTCGAATGCTTCTTTCAATGATTATCCAGTAGTAGGCGTAAGTTGGGAACAAGCGAGTGCTTTTTGCCGTTGGAGAACCTTACACAATGACTACTATCAAGGGAAACCTGGTAAGAAAGATGCTTTCATTGAAGGCATTTATCGCTTACCAACGGAAGCAGAGTGGGAATATGCAGCAAGAGGAAATTCAAAAATCAATGCCATGTATCCTTGGGGCGCTCCATATGCAAGAACCCGTGAGGGTTTATTAATGGCTAATTTTAAACCAGGTAGAGGAGATTATTTTGGAGGGGACAATAAATACGACGATATCACACCAGTAAAAGTGAAGTCATTCACTGAGAATGGCTTTGGCTTATTTGATATGGCGGGTAATGTAGCAGAATGGACTAGTTCAAGATATGACGAAGCAGTGGATAATATTTTGGGTGACTTTAACCCCGATTATCAGTATAATGCTAAAAAGGACGATCCTGTGATTATGAAAAGAAAATCAATTAGAGGTGGTTCTTGGAAAGATATTGCATACAACTGCCAAGTGAGTACCCGTAATTACGAGTACCAATTTAATCGCAAATCATATATTGGGTTTAGATGCGTATTGTCTGCTCCTAAATTATAGTAACATCACATCACACACTTCATTCATTTAAATAAATAAAATAAAATATGAGTCAATCTCCAAAAACAAAAAAAGATTTAAAATTTTACGTTGATAAATTGGTATCCATTGGTGCTGCTGTAGTAATTGTAGGTGCCTTATTTAAAATTCTTCACTGGAAGTTTGCCAATGAGCTATTGATTGTAGGTATGTTTACCGAAGCTGGTATCTTTTTAGTGTATGCTTATTTGCCATCTGATACTGGTGTTCCAGCCATTAATGATTCTGCTACTCTAGATAGCACTGAATTAATTAATGCATTGAATGATGTAAAAGCCTCTATAGAAAATACCAATACAAGTTTACATGTAATTAGTTCTTCAACCGATGGCTTGAAAGAGTTAGAATCTAAATTTGAAGCGATGGGTAAAACATTAAATGAGTTGAATCATTTTTATGTTAGTTTGAAAAATGTATCTGAAACTGTTTCAAGTTCAGCGGGTGAAGCTGCAAGAACAAAGGATCAGTTATTAGCATTAGCAAATAATTTGACTGAAATGAATGCAAATTACTCAAATATGAATGTTAGTTTGAAAAATGTATCTGAAACTGTTTCAAGTTCAGTGGGTGACGCTGCAAGAACAAAGGATCAGTTCTCTACTTTGGCAAATAACTTGACTGAAATGAATGCAATTTACTCAAACATGATTCATGCAATCAAGGGGAAATAATTAAATACAAAATTCAAATTAAATATATTTTAGATGGCATTACCTAAAGAACCTAGGCAGAAGATGATTAATATCATGTACTTGGTATTAACAGCTATCCTTGCCCTAAACGTTTCTAGTGAAATTTTAAATGCTTTTAAAACCATTGATGATAGTTTTTTGAAATCAAATGATGGATTAAAAAAGCGAAGTTCTGATTATATTAATGCGTTTGATTCTGAAGAGAATAAGCAGTTTGCAAATAAAATTGCTATTTGGAAACCTCGTGCCGAAAGAGTAAAAGACCTTTCTGATAGTATTTATTTATATATTGATATATTAAAAGTGGATTTGAAAAAAGAATCAGGACAAAAAACACCAGATGGCGTTTTTAAAGAAGATGATTTAGAAGCGTCTACAAGAATGTTTTTAAATGGTAAAGAAGGACAAACCAAAGGCGAACAATTATATGCTTTATTGACTAAGTATAAGCAGAATTTGGCAAGTATAAATGATACTTTAGCTTTAGAAGTAAAAACAATTCCTAATATGACTTCAATACCTAAATCTTTTAATAAAGACGACGCTAAACTTTTGGCAAATATGACTCCAGCTCAGCAATGGGCAAATACATATTTTCACATGACGCCAACTGTAGCTTCTTTAGCTATATTGTCTAAGTTTCAAAATGATATTAGAAACAGCCAAAATCAATTAATTGAGTATTGCTATAGAAAAATTAATTCGACTGCCCTTAAACTTCCTGAATTTGGAGTAGTTGCTAACCCTAGTGCTACATTGGTAATGTCAGGCGACGAAATTTCTATAACTGCTGGATTGGGTGCTTACAATAAGGATGCAAAACCGAGTATTTCCATTGATGGTGCAAGTGTCCCAATTGGTGCAGATGGCCAAGGTGTTTACAAAATGGCAGCAGCCTCACCAGGTGAATACTCTAAACGAGTTACTATAACATACAACGATCCTGAGACAGGTGAGCAAAAAACCAAGTTTACTGATGTGAAGTTCAAAGTTGGTATTCCAACAGGTTTGAATGTTTCTGCAGATGCGACTAGATTCTTTTATGCTGGTGCGCCAAGTGGTAATCCCATTTCTATTTCGGGTGCTGCGGGTGGAGCAGGATCTATTCAAGTAACTGCGGTTTCGGGTGTGACAGATGTTCAAAAAACAGGCAACGGTACGTATAGTGTTTATTGTAATGCATTAGGTACTGCCGTGCTTAAAGTAACAGATGGCAAATCCACCACTACCGTAAATATCCCAGTTAAAAAATTACCAGATCCTCAGTCGGCTTATGTATTTGGTACTTTAGATGCAAACTCTGGTCAAGGGGGCTCTATTGGATTTAGTGAATTTAAATTACAATCTGGGTTGAAGGCGGTGTTGCCGGAAGATTTTGTATTTAAAGGAATTGAATACAAAGTGAAATCATTCATTATGCAATTTTCTGGTAAAGGTTTTACCGGTACAGAATCCATAACTGTTGGATCTTTTGGAGGCGCTTCTGCTTTATTAAATAGATGTGCGCAAGGAAGTCAGGTTGTTATTTCTGATATTGTTTTTGTTGACGGGGCTAATATTGACCACAAATTAAAAAGTAAAATAAGTTACTCGCTTAAATAAAAAAGTATAAAAATTAGTAGCTAGTTTTTTAAAATAAAAGTATTATGCGTATACATATCATTCATTTAAAGGTTTTTGTCCTAACCATTTTCACCATGATTGGAATGCAATCTATTGCCCAATCACCATCCAAGGTTACAGAAAAATTGACAAGGGTTAAGGATGTTAGCCTTGAAGAAAGTAATGGATTTACGCAGGACTCTAGCTTTTATTTGAAGCCCAATAATAAAGAGAACAATAGAATCCCGCCAAAATATCCTGAATTGAGAAAGGAGGATGTTTTGTTTACAGAAACCATTTGGGAAGATATTGATGGTCGTCAGAAAAAAAATAGACATTTCTTATATGAAAGTGTAGATGAGACAGGAGAGCGCAATTTTTTTAAAATATTAACAAGTATCCTTGAATCAGATACCACCAATGTAAAAGCATATGCCCCTAATAATGATCGTTTCACAACCCAATTTAAAATGGATAGTGTATTGACATTATTGCTTGGTCCAATGGTAACTAAAAAGTTAGACAAAGGGGATAAAATAGTAGACACTTCATTCCGTGATCCAACATACGCTGGCGCTGATATCCCAACCGATTCTTCTATTTATACTTTCAGAATTAAAGCGCAATATATTTTTGATAATAGAACCAGTAGAATGCATTACCGCATTTTAGGGATTGCGCCAATTGCTATGATTAAAAAAACGGTGGATATAGCTGATGGAAGTGGCGGCATACGTAGTGTGGATAGCGTAATACGCAAAACATTATTCTGGGTTTCTTATCCAAAAATTAGAACGTATTTAGCCAACAGAGATGTATACAATCCAAATAATCAAAAAAGAATGATTTCTTGGTCCGATTTATTAGAAGCAAGATATTTTGATAGTCGTATTACCAAGTCATCTTATGGCAATTTTAACGACAGAGATTTATTTGATTTGTTCAAAGACCCTAAAAAGCGTTTAGAAGCTGCAGAAAAAATTAAACAAAGAATTGATGATTTTGATCAGGATCGTTGGGTATACTAATCCTGGTTAATTGCTTGAATTTTATTTAAGCTAAATATATTATTGCTCAAAAGCCGCTTTCAACAAAGCGGCTTTTTTTTCGCCGATCAATTGGGTAAGGGTTTTTTCGTTTGCGTCTTTTATTTTTTGAACAGACTTGAAATGCAATAACAAAAGCTCCTTGGTTTTAGGCCCAATGCCAGTGATATGATCCAGTCCTGTTTCCAAGGCGCCCTTTGATCTTTTACTTCGGTGAAACTGAATACCAAAACGATGCACTTCGTCTCTTATGTTTCTAATAAGCTTATGTGCTTCACTATGCCAGTCCAAAATAATAGATTTGCTATCCCCAGGGAAAAACAATTCTTCAATATTTTTGGCAAGGCCTACTGTTGTTACCTTATCCTGTATACCCAGTTCGGTCAATGCCTCTAAGGCTGCATTTAACTGGCCTTTACCGCCGTCAATAATAATTAGTTGGGGAAGCGGTAGATTCTTTTCAAGCACCGACTTATAACGTCTTCCCACCGATTCTTTCATACTGGCAAAGTCGTTAATACCCACCACGGTTTTGATATTAAACTTACGATAATCCGACTTGCTGGGCGATCCGTTTTTAAAACAAACCATGGCCGATACTGGATAAGCACCTTGAAAATTAGAGTTATCAAAACACTCAATATGGTTTGGCATTTCAGATAAGTGTAAGGCCTCCTGCATTTCCAGTAACACTTCACTTTCCAAAGGTTTTTCTACACGCACTAAAGCCTGTTTGTGATTCCATTCTCTTAAAGCGTAGTTGGCATTTTTTTGTGAGAGTGCTAATAACTGTTCCTTGTCACCTACCTGCGGGATGGTATATTTTACTTCAAATACTTTTTCGCTCAATTCAAAAGGCACAATAATTTCCGTTGCTCTACTATTTAAATTGGTTCTAAAATAATAGATCGCAAAAATTAAAATAGTTTCCGCAGATTCTTCTAGTGGAACGGAGAGGGGTAAAATATGTGTTTGAATAATCCTTCCATTTTCTACCATCAAGTAGCTAACATAGGCCTGGTCTGCATCATGTGCAATACTAAATACATCCATGGCGTGTTCTTGCTTGGTATATACCACGGACTTGGTTTGATAATGCTCTAGTTCTTCTATCTTCTTTTTAGTGAGCGCTGCTTTTTCATATGCCATGGCACTGGCTTCTTCCTGCATTTTCTCTTTTAGGTTGGTCAATACCGGCTTAATATTTCCTTTTAATAAATGTTGTACTTGTTCAATGGAACTATTGTAGTCTTCCAATGTTTGAAACCCCTGACAAGGCCCCAAACAGTTCCCTAAATGATATTCTAAACAAACTTTAAATTTACCTTGTTCAATATTTTTAGGCGTGAGTGGTAATGTGCAGGTTCTTAAAGGAATGGTATGCTTAATATGATCAATTAATTCTCTTACCGCCAATACATTGGTAAAGGGGCCAATATAAGTGCTGCCATCCTTTATCTTACGACGTGTTAAAAATACCCGTGGGAAATTTTCTTTTTTAATAACAATATAGGGGTAGGTTTTATCGTCCTTTAAATTAATATTGTATTTGGGCTGATAATTTTTAATGAGCTCATTCTCCAATATAAATGCGTCATGCTCCGAATTGACAATGGTGAATTCTATATCCTTAATCTTTTGGACTAATTCAATGGTTTTTAAGGTATGTTGATGATTGGAAAGGAAATACGAGCTTACCCTTTTTCGGATATTCTTTGCCTTACCCACATATAATAAATGTCCGTTTTCATCAAAATATTGATAAATCCCGGGTTCCTGTGGTAGACCTGCCTGTATTTCTTTAAAAAGCTCTTTTTCCATGGATTACTTGAAAGCACAAAAATACTTTATATTTTTGTGGTATGGAATTAACAGTTAATATCCCCGCCCTTCTTTTTCCCGCCATCAGTTTAATTATGCTGGCGTATACCAATCGTTTTTTGGCCTTGTCTAGCCGTGTTCGGGTTTTACACGACAAATATCAAACACAGGAGCAAAGGCATTTAATTTTTACGCAAATCAAGAATCTAAAATACCGACTTAAGCTTATCCGAAACATGCAAACCTATGGAGTAACCTCTTTGTTATTTTCTATTGTTTCTATGTTTTTTATTTACATAGAATATCAAAAAACGGCACAGGTAGTTTTTGGTATAAGCTTACTTGCTTTTTGTTGGTCTATATTTTTATCCCTTATTGAAATAAGATTAAGTACCAAGGCTATTGAAATTGAACTCAGTGACATGGAAGGCTTGGAAGACCCTTCGGTGATGGACTATTTAAAAAAGAAGTTCGAACGCGATTAAAGAACTTATTTTACTCTTTTTAGTTGCTTTGTTTTCTTTCTCCAATTTGTTGTCTCCACATGGCATAGTACAATCCTTTTTCTGCGAGCAATGCATCGTGGTTGCCTTGTTCAATTACTTTCCCCTTTTCTAATACATATATCCTGGTAGCATGAATAATGGTACTTAAGCGGTGTGCAATCATTATAGTGATTTGTTCACGCGCTGCTGATAATTCACGAATGGTATCTGTAATAGACTCTTCGGTTAAACTATCTAAACTGGAAGTAGCTTCGTCAAATATGAGTAAATGAGGGTGTCTTAATAAGGCGCGCGCAATAGACAGTCTTTGTTTTTCGCCACCACTTAATTTTAATCCTCCTTCACCTATCACTGTAGCCAATCCGTTTCCTCCTTTATCTAAGATATTTGTACAACTAGATTTTTCTAAGGCAATTAACATCTCTTCTTCACTGGCATTGGGTGCAACAAATGCTAAATTTTCACGAATGGTGCCTGCAAATAATTGGGTATCCTGCGTTACAAAACTAATTTGATTTCTTAGTTCATTCATATCAATCTGCTTGCTATTAACGCCGTTAATGAGTATTTGTCCTTCCTGTGTTTGATACAATCCTACAATAAGCTTTACCAATGTGCTTTTACCTGCACCCGATGGGCCAACAAAGGCAATGGTTTCGCCTTTTTTGGCTTCAAAGCTAATGTCATCCATGGCTTTGAAATTAGCCGTTTGGTGCTGGAATCCTACATTTTTAAATGCTAAATGTTCAATGTTACCAACCGCTACCGCATCGGCTGGATTAATTTCAATTTCCTTTTTCATTAAAGCATCAAAATTATTTAAGGAAGCTTCTGTTTCACGATAGCTCAAAATAATACTGCCAATTTCTTGCAATGGTCCAAATATAAAGAAACTATAAAATTGTAAGGATATAAGCTGTCCCACCGATAAAATCTCTTTAAATATCAACCACATTAAAGTAAAAGTAATTACCTGCCTCAAAAAGTTTACCATGGTGCCCTGAATAAAACTTAGAGAACGAATATTTTTTACTTTCTTTAATTCAAGGGCTAATATTTTATAGGTATTATTATTAAGTCTGTCTACCTCTTGTTTAGTTAAACCTAAACTTTTTACCAATTCGATATTGCGTAAACTTTCGGTAGTAGTACCTGCTAGGGTAGTGGTTTCCTTTACAATATTTTTCTGGATAGACTTAATACGCTTACTTAATAAATTAGTTACATAGGCAATGGTACCTGCACCTAAAATATAAATAGGCATAATGGACCAATGTAATTTGGTTGCATAAATAGAAATAAATACAATGCTTACCACAATTCCAAACACTACATTAATTACATAACTAATAAATTTTTCACAATCGGCTCGGGCCTTTGTTAATATGGATAAGGTTTCTCCACTTCGTTGGTCCTCAAATGCTTGGTATGGCAATTGCATAGAGTGCCTTAATCCATCTGTAAATAAAGCCGCTCCAAACTTTTGAATAATCACATTTACCGTATAATCCTGAAATGCTTTTGCAATTCTACTTACCATAGCGGTGCCTACTAATAACAAAAGAATATTGCCAATGCCTTTAAGGTATTGTGGTTGGGTTCTAAGATGACCGTTTGCGTCTAAAAATGGAGTTTTTGCAAATTCGTCAATGAGTCTTCCAAATAACATGGGATCAAACATGGAAAAGGTTTGATTAATAGCGGCTAAAATAAATCCTATAATAACTAGGTTTCTAAACGGGCGAATGTATTGAAATAATATCTTCATATATAATAACTGTAAGGGGCAAATATAAACAAAGTCGCCCACTTATTGAGAAGCGGGCGATGATTAGTTATATGCTATAAACTTGTTTAGAAATAGACAGTGTAGTGCTATGATTGCTGATCCTCTGCATATAATCGGTTGTATTGATCAATGCAAGCGATTACTTCCTCCACACCTAGTTTTTTCTCGGCACTGGTTACGAATCCCTGTGGTAAAAAAGGGAGCCTTTCTCTTAATATGTCAAACATAGATTGCACATTGCGTGCTACTGCCCCTGGTTTCTCCTTGTCCGACTTAGTAAAAATAAGGGTGTATGGAATTTCCCATTTCACCATTTGTTCTATAAATTCTAAGTCAATTTTTTGAGGTTCATGTCGGCTATCTATTAAAACAAACACACGATTTAAATTGGGTCTTTTTCTCAAGTAGTTTTCTATCATCTGTTCCCATCTGCGTCTACTACTTTGAGATACTTTCGCAAAGCCATAACCTGGTAAATCTACAATATACCATTTATCCCAAGGTCCTTTACTATTAGAACTCATCACTTCAAAGTGGTTAATGAGCTGTGTTTTCCCAGGGGTGCCTGAGGTCTTTGCAAGATTCTTTTGATTACACACAGCGTTGATAATAGAGGATTTTCCTACATTACTTCTTCCAATAAATGCATATTCCGGTTGTGTTAGCTTTGGGCACTGTTCGAAACCAGGACTAGATATTAAATAAGTGGCTTTGTTAATTTTCATTTTTCAATCAGTACTATTTTGCCTTTTCTGGCGTAGGTGCACGTTTTAGTTTTAAACTATCCGCAGGGTAGTTTGCTTTTAGGGTATCCATAATACTTTGACACCATTGCGTTAAAGTAGCTCTTTCTTCAGGTGTTAAATCTGCTTCTTTGTGAATAATAGTATAAGAAGGCAATGGCATTTCTTTTTCTTTCACTTGTTCAATAATTTCCTCTAATTTATGATTTTGCTTTGCGATTCTATAAGAAGCAAATTCATTGAAATTTAGTTCACTTTTCGCTTCTTTTACATGGTCTGCTAACCAAAATGCAACGGGTTGCACCGAAGCATACCAAGGATATTGTGTGTTATTAGTATGACAATCGGCACAAGCTTTATCTACAATCACTTTCACATTGTTAGGCATCGCATATAAGGTAGTAATGTCTTTTGATTTTTCTCCCGAAATATTCTTTGCAGGTTGGATAAATTGAATCACTACCAAGGCGATAAGTAATGCTATAAAAATCTTCTTGATCATGTCTTAAAATTTAAAAATTTGTTCAATTATTTTACGAATACTTTAAAAGTAAGTTAATTAATTTAGATCAACACTTTTCCCGTCATCTCTTTAGGAATAGTGACGCCTATCATATTTAAAATAGTAGGAGCGATATCGCCTAATTTTCCTGGCTGGATGGTTCCTTTCCAATCCTTATCGATAATGAAAAAAGGAACCAAATTGGTGGTGTGCGCTGTATTAGGACTTCCATCCTCATTAATCATATAGTCTGCATTGCCATGGTCTGCTGTTAAGAAAATGGTATATCCATTATTTAATCCTGCCGTTACAATTTGCTCAACGCATCCATCTACGGTTTCAACAGCTTTGACGACGGCACTAAAAATACCCGTGTGTCCTACCATGTCTGCATTGGCATAGTTTAAACAAACGAAATCCGGATTGCCTGCATTAATTTCTGGTAACAATTTATCGGTTAATTCCTGCGCACTCATTTCGGGTTGCAAATCGTAAGTGGCCACTTTTGGAGAAGGAGCCATGATACGAGACTCGCCTTCAAAAGGCACTTCGCGCCCGCCGCTAAAAAAGAAAGTAACGTGCGGGTACTTTTCAGTTTCTGCGATACGTATTTGTTTTTTATGATTTTGCGCTAGCACTTCGCCCAAAGTATTGACCAGGTTGTCATTTTCAAAAATCACCTGTACATTTTTAAAGGTCTCATCATACTTTGTAATCGTAGTAAAATGCAAATTCAAATGTTTCATTCCAAATTCAGGAAAATCTTTTTGGGATAATACTTCTGTTATTTCTCTGCAACGATCGGTTCTAAAATTAAAACATAAAACGGCATCTCCAGATTGTATGCTTGCAATAGGTGCTCCATTTTCCAAAATCACCGTAGGCTTTATAAATTCATCGGTTATATCCTGTGCATAATTTTCTTTTATGGCGTCCAATGCGGAACTGGCACTGGGGCCTTTTGCATTCACCAGTGTATCGTAAGCCAATTGAACCCTTTCCCATCTTTTATCACGGTCCATGGCATAATATCTTCCACTCACCGTTGCAATTTTACCAACCGATGTTTTTAAATGCGCTGCTAGATTTTCAACAAAGGCCAATCCGCTTTTGGGATCTGTATCTCTTCCATCGGTGAAAGCATGGATGAATACATTTGTTAATCCTGCAGTTTTACAAATATCACAAATGGCTTTTAAATGGGAAGTATGCGCATGCACGCCTCCATCACTTACCAATCCTAATAAATGTAAAGGCTTATTATTTTCTTTGGCATATTCAATGGAAGCCAATAATGTTTTATTACTTGCTAGTTCGCCATCCCTAACGGCAACATTAATTCTTTGTAATTCTTGGTATACAATTCGACCAGCACCTATATTTAAATGACCTACTTCGCTATTGCCCATTTGACCATCGGGTAGGCCAACTTCTTCACCACAGGTAATTAAGGTTGAATTTGGGTATTTGCCATACAAGCTTTGTACAAAAGGAACCTTTGCTTGTTGGATTGCATCAGACAATGGCACTTTTCCTAAACCCCACCCATCCATAATGACTAGGATTACTTTTTTTGACATCTTTTTATATATTTTATTACTACGATTGCTTAATTTTATGATTAGGCAGCTCAAAGTTTCAAAATAGTAGGCACATTACAAACTTTAAACTGTTATAATTCAATACAAGCCTTCAAAATGATCCATTTTCGCAAAATTATACTCCTACTGCTTTTTATTATGGGCAGTTCCTCGCTTATGGCTCAAAATGAAACCGAAGTAGTGGTTCAAAATTTGCAAACCGCAAACTTTAATAACTTACTTTCTTATTGGGACAACCAGGTGGAAGTAAATATGCCCGATTTGGCTGGACAAAGACAATACAATGCTTCAGAAGCCAATGAATTACTAAAATCATTTTTCAATAAAAAGAGCATACTTGGTTTTGAAAAAAGTGCAGCACGCCAAGTAGGTACTACCGTTTATCTTACTGGCAAATTAATATCCAATACGGTAAAGTTTAATATCACGATGTTATTACAGCAAAACAAAAATGGCTTTGCTATTATTAGCGTTCGTGTAAATTAATTTTTTGATTCAAATGGGCAAAAACAACAAGCAACAAAATTCTCCACTAGTATATAGTACCGATCCTAATTATAAGCCGTTAGTAGAGGAAGTCGTGGTGGAAACTTTGGCGCCTGACCAACAACCGCTTAGGGTGATATTGGAAACAAAACACAGAGCTGGCAAAACGGTGACCATTGTTTATGGTTTTCAAGGAAAAGAAGAAGACATGAATTTGCTGGGCAAGGCATTAAAAAACCATTGTGGTACTGGAGGCTCGGTGAAAGATGGAGAAATTATTATTCAAGGCGATCACCGTCAAAAAGCTTTTGAATACCTTAAGAAGAAAGGGTACAATAAAGCAAAATTGTAAATCTTAAAAGTATACTTCTAGGTTGCAGCGTTTTTTAAGTGCAGCCACTAGCGGGTATTGCTCAGCAATACGATCGTATTTTTGTTTGCTATTTAATCGCATATGTAAGGGAACATCTTCTTTTTCTCCCGCTTCTACTAAGATGTCAAATTGAATGGTTCTATTCTGAAATAAATCCCATACTTTTTCTAAAACATTCATTCTTTCCTGCTCTACAAATTTTTGGGCAGTGAGTGCACTCACTGTTACTGTAAAATGCCATTCATCTTCTATTTTTAGTTGCGCCACTTTAAAAGTGCCTGCCGAAGCGTGTTTGGCATTTGCTTCTAAATAAATGGCGTATTCATCCCAGCACTTTTGTAATAAGTCCAAGGTAAGTGGTACAGATTCTTTTACTTCCTGAATATTGTAGTCCTTGCCATATTTCTTTTGCAGTAAGGCCAATAAATTCTTTTTGGATCCGTCTTCATTACTTTCAGTTGGCATTGGTATTGCGCTGGGCTTATTATCAGAAGCTAAAGGAGTTGTTTCTTTAGTCACTGGTTTTTTTACCGCGGGTGTACTGGTGGGAGATAGTATTTGTACAGAAGGAGTTTGAGCAGAAGTTGCTTTAGAAGGTGCAGGGGTTTCAATGATCAATTTTGCTTCCGCATTCACCGAAATATTACTTAATGGAATAATTTTCTTTAACCGAATAGGGTAGTGGGCGTCAACTAGTTTTTTTTTTACGATTTGGTTGTCTTCCAAACTTAACTCAATGGCTTGCGCTAAAAAGTTTAATTTAATAATGGCCATTTCCACATGCAATCTTTTATTACGTGCCACTTTGAATTGAATTTCAGCTTCATTTAAAATATTCAAAGCACTTATTAAATAAGGGGTGCTAATTTGTTTTGCTGTATTTATATATTGTTCTCTCCAGCCTTCAATTGACTCTAGCAATACCGCGCTAGCAGGGTCTTTACAAACTAATAAGTTTCTGATAAAGCTCGCCAATCCAGACAATACCATATCTCCTTCAAAACCTTTCTGATTAATTTCATCATACAATAACATAGCACTTGTAAGCTCCTGCTTTGTTAGGTATTCCAATAATTTAAAGAAATATTCTTCGTCTAATATGTTTAAATGCTCAAGCGTGTTTTTATAGGTTAATTCGCCATTGGAAAAGCTTACAATTTTATCTAAAATACTTAAAGCATCCCGCATACAGCCCTCACTTTTTTGTGCAATTAATTGCAATGCGGTTCTTTCTGCCTTTATATGTTCTTTCTCAATAATTTCTTCCAAGTGAACAACGGTATCATTGGAAGTGATTCTTTTAAAATCAAAAATTTGACATCTACTTAAAATGGTAGGTATGATTTTGTGTTTCTCAGTGGTCGCTAAAATAAATATAGCGTGTGCTGGTGGCTCTTCCAATGTTTTCAAAAATGCATTAAAGGCACTTGCACTTAACATGTGGACCTCATCCACAATATACACTTTGTATTTACCTGCTTGTGGGGCAAAGCGTACCTGGTCTACTAAGGTTCTAATATCGTCTACCGAGTTATTACTGGCAGCATCTAATTCATGGATATTTAAACTGGCCCCTTTTTCAAAAGAGGTACAACTATCGCATTGATTGCATGCTTCCCCCTCCTTGGTAATATTAGTACAGTTAATGGTTTTTGCTAAAATACGTGCACAGGTTGTTTTACCCACTCCTCTTGGCCCACAAAACAAAAAGGCATGCGCCAAATGATTGCTTAAAATGGCATTTTTTAAAGTGGTCGTAATATGCGACTGGCCCACAACGGTGTTAAAGTTCTGGGGTCTGTATTTTCTGGCTGAAACAACAAAATTATCCATAGTAGACGCGCAATATACACATTATCCCCTTAAATTTTAAGGCCGTTTTATGCACATTTTTGAATGTTTTTTTCTGCTAACCAGCGACGCCGTATTCCATGATGGGATGACGTTCAAAGGAATGGGCCTTTGGATTAAAAATGAAACGGTAAGTGACCATATGCCTGCTTTGTGCGCCCCCTAAACTTTTATAAATATTTAGCATTTTGGGGTTCCAGTCTGCGGCCCATCCCATTTCATATTCACTGTATTTTTGAAGCGATAATAATAACAGCGAACAGGATTGAATTAAAAAACTATCAATGCCTAAGGCTTGATATTTAGGTACTACGCCAAAAGCTAAACCGGTCAATTGATTATTTTGGCCCCTCCACTTCATCCACAATAAATGTAGTTTTTGAAATAGCCCTAATTTTCCATTAAAGTATTTGAAATATTGGTTTACATCCGGGATGTTTATAAACATAGCAATCGGCTCCTCCTTATAATAGGCAAACCAAATAACCCTCGGGTCCATGATGGGCTCTAGGGTTTTAAATAACTTCATGATTTGGTCATAGGTAATGGCCTTTGCTTCGCCATGTTGCGCCCAGGCCGCATTGTATATGAAAACAAAGTCCTGCGCATAACGGGATAAATGTTTTTTATCTAAATGCCTTGCAGTATAATCCGGCTTTGATTTAAATTTTTCGTAACGCTCTTTAAAGCGGGCCGGTAATTCGTCTAATAAATTGTTGCGGTAATAATATTGATTATAGTAATTCTCGAATCCATAATTACTTAAAAGCTTTTCATAATAATCAGGGTTAAAGGACATGCCATACATGGGCGCTCTATTAAAGCCTTCAATCATTAACCCCCACCATTTATCTCTATCCCCAAAATTAATAGGGCCGTCCATGGCTTCCATGCCATTTTTGGACAACCATTCTTTGGCGGTATCAAATAATAAATTGGCCACAGATTGATCGTTGATGCTGTCAAAAAATCCAACACAGCCCACCGGGTATGCTGTGCCTTTATTGAGGTAGTTGGTATAATAAAATGCGGCGATGCGACCAATGGTGTCTCCACTTTCGTTTTGTATGATCCAGCGACTAGCATCTCCTTCTTTAAACAATTTATTTTTTGATGGGTCAAATACCGCTTCCACTTCATTGTCCAAAGGACGAATATAATTTGGGTTATGCTTATTGGCAATGGTATTAAAACCTAAGAACTCCTTAATTGAATGGGGCGTATTAACTGCTAATACTTTCATGGTTACAAGTTAGAATTTTTTTAATACACTTAATGCAAAGATGCCCGCAGTTTCAGTCCTTAATCTTGTTGGACCTAAATGAATGGCTTGGTATTGTTTAGCTAAAGCAGCTTCAATTTCCTTAGTACTAAAATCGCCCTCAGGTCCAATTAATAAAATGCAGTCATCATTTATAGTCAAATTTTTAATATTGATTTTTTCTTGTGGTTCACAATGAGCTATCAATTTTTGAGTTGCATGATATTCGGACAAAAATTTCTCATACGCAATAGGCGCTGATAAGATAGGCAGCCATACCTGTTGGCTTTGTATCATGGCAGATTGCAAGATATTTTGCATCCGGTCTGTTTTAAAACGTTCGTGTATGGTATGCGCACATAGTAAGGGAACAATAGTATGCACGCCCATTTCGGTGGCTTTTTCCAAAAGCCATTCTAGTCTTGCTGCGTTTTTTAAAAGAGAAATACCAAGGGTAATTTTTTGCGTCGAAGAGGGCATTGACTTTTGTGCATCAATTTGAACCGTCGTACTTTTTTTATCTGCAATACTTATGGTGGCTTCAAACAATTGCCCTATTCCATTGGTTAAATCAATGCGGTCGCCGGCCTTCATTCTAAGCACTTGTACGCAATGCTTACTGGTTTCCTCACTCAGCGAATACACTGTAGGATTACTGGTTAATGGGGCTTCGTAAAAATAGGGAACCGGCATGTGCTAAAAATTAATCAAACTATTTCTATTCAATAAAATTTGCGAAAAACGAAAGTCTACATTTAAAATTAAAATTGACTATCCTCGTTAACGCCTTCATCAAATTCACCACCATTCATTTTACTTCCTTGAATAAAGAATCTACCTCCGTCTCCAGGGCCAGTTTCATTTAAGCTGGATGTAGATTTATAATTGCTTGGAAGTCCTGGAAGGCTTCCTGAGTCGCCATCCCATTCTTCGAATCTTTGAATATCTAATCGAGCTCTTAATTTTATCAAATCCAAGGAACCGTTTCTGTGCTTTGCAATTCTAATATGCGTTTCACCCTGCGTGCTTTCGCCCATTTCATTGCTCATTACCTCGTAATATTCTGGACGGTAAATAAACATAACCATATCCGCATCTTGTTCAATGGCTCCCGATTCACGTAAATCACTCAACTGAGGCATCTTACTTTCTTTTCTGGTTTCTACTGCACGACTCAATTGAGAAAGTGCAATGATTGGAATTTGTAATTCTTTTGCTAAGGCCTTTAAACTTCGAGAGATATTGCTAATTTCTTGTTCACGATTGGAATTACGATCGCCCGTCCCACTCATTAATTGTAAGTAGTCAATGATAATCATTTTCACCTGATGCTTATTCACCAATCTTCTTGCCTTGGCTCTGAATTCAAAAATATTTAAAGCCGCCGTGTCATCAATATAGATAGGAGCGGTTTCTAGTTTCTTAATACCCTTGCTGTGTAATTGCTGATATTCGTATTCCTCTAATTTACCACGGGAAATTTTTTCCATTTTAATTTCACTCTCCGCACTTAATATTCTTTGCACTAATTGAGAGGCACTCATCTCCAAACTGAAAAACCCAACTGCCTGCGGTTTGGTAGGATGCAATGCAGCATTACGCGCTAAGTTTAACGCAAATGCGGTTTTACCAACCGAAGGCCTTGCTGCTAAAATAATTAAATCCGTTGGTTGCCATCCGTATGTAATTCTATCTAAAGAAGTGAATCCACTTGGTACACCCGATATTTCATCTTTCTTGGTTCTTAATTCATCAATTCTATTTACGGCATCTGCTAATGCATTTTGAATATCAACGAAATTCTTTTTCAAGTAATTGTTGGTGATATTAAACATCTTGGTTTCACTTTCGTCCAACAAATCAAAAACGTCGGTGCTATCCTCGTAAGCGTTAGCAATCACTTCGCCACTAATTCTAATAAGTTCTCTTTGAATAAATTTTTGTAAAACAATTCTTGCGTGTGCGTCAATGTTAGCAGTAGATACCACCACATTCGTTAACTTAGAAATATAATAAGCGCCGCCCACTAAATCCAATTGCTCCCTCTTTTTTAAGGCTTCCACCACGGTTAACATATCAATGGGCTGATTCTCCATTTGCAAACCCTGCATAGCCTGAAATATCATTTGGTGTGCGTCACTATAAAAACATTCAGGTTTTAAAATTTCTGTTACCGTATCAAATGCACTTTTTTCCAATAAGATTCCGCCTAAAACGGCTTCTTCTAATTCTCTTGCTTGAGGCGGTATTTTGCCATACATCATAGCACTGATTTCTACATTTGCGCTTTTTTTCCTGTTCTTAGTGTTGGTATTGATATTTGGAATGGCCATATAATGCTAGGTTTTCTTACTACGAAAATCAGTTCTAAAAAGGAGATGAAGAAATTTATTTTCAATTTTGAATATCCACAAATTTAACAAGCTAGAATGCACATCTTTTTGAGGTTATACACCTGTTTTACACCCCTAAAATGAGGTTATTCACTTTAGCCTCTATCAGGCCCGAAAAATTGCTTATTTTTGAAGCCATACTTTAAAGTGCGTATATGACCATTAGTTATAACTGGCTGAGTGAATATTTACCTAAAACCGTTAGCCCGGAACAATTATCTACCATCTTAACTTCTATTGGGTTAGAAGTGGAATCCCTCGAGAAAGTAGAAAATTTTAGAGGTGGATTGGCAGGCTTAGTAGTTGGAGAAGTGGTGGAATTAAGTCAACATCCTAATGCGGATAAATTAAAATTAACTAAGGTGAACACGGGTGGAGAACGTTCATTGAATATTGTATGCGGTGCAAGTAATGTGGCATTGGGGCAAAAGGTAGTGGTGGCAACTATTGGAACGACTATCTATCCAAAATCTGCGGAAGCAGGGATCACCATGAAATTGGCTAAGATCAGAGGCGAAGAAAGTGAGGGAATGATTTGTGCCGAAGATGAAATTGGAGTAAGTGATGATCATGGCGGCATTATTGTTTTAGATGCAAGTATTAAAGTAGGCATACCGGTAGCGGAGCTTTACGAATATTATCAGGACTGGATTTATGAAATTGGCCTCACTCCAAATAGAATGGACGCCATGAGTCATTATGGTGTAGCAAAAGATGTGTGTGCGTATTTATCTTATCATGAGGCACCGACAACTGCGGTGAGCCCACTTACTAAAAAGAGTATTAAAGACGCTGCGGTAAAGCCATTCAAAGTAATTATTGAGGATCCGAACGCTTGCGCACGTTATAGTGGATTAGTAATTGAAGGG
>Ga0209353_10000517_pt1 | contig 23525 bp, 20 predicted proteins | sample LauGreSpBDMM15SD_2_FD_187561 | JGI IMG/M metagenome (GOLD analysis project Ga0209353, IMG submission 187561) | Freshwater lake microbial communities from Lake Michigan, USA - Sp13.BD.MM15.SD (SPAdes) (version 2) | ecosystem: Environmental > Aquatic > Freshwater > Lake | place: Lake Michigan...
TTTTTCTTGAATAGTATATCACTAATTAGAAATTATTATAAATTTGGTTTATTAATATCAATTCAATTCATGAACATGACTCTATTTAGACAACTTATCTTAGCACTAACAGTAATTTCGAGCATATTTGCTGCTACTTCTTGTGGAAGCAAATACAACAACACAAAATTCAAAGATCCTAACGAAGGAAACCCTGCTGTTTATGGGGTTGATTCTTCGGCAACAAATGGTACATCTCCAGCACCGGAAGCCGAAAAATAGTTTAGTGTCTTAAAGGTCAGTATGCTTCTTATCGCTTACTGACCTTTAAACCTACAACACTATAAAATGAAAATTGCCATAGTCATTAACACTTCCTGGAACATTTATAACTTTAGAATGGGGCTTATTAAAAAGCTTCAGGAGGAAGGACATGAAGTGGTTTGTATTGCACCAAAGGATGATTATTCGGGAAAATTAATGCAGGCGGGTTGTTCGTTTGTTGCTGTTTCGATACAAAATAAAGGGACAAATCCAGTAAAAGATTTTTTGTTAATGCTCAAATACCTGTTTATTTTTTTTAAATTAAAACCTGATTATATCCTTCAATTTACTGCAAAACCCAATATTTACGGAACCATTGCTGCCCGAATTTTAAGGATTCCAACCATTAACAATGTTTCCGGATTAGGGACTATTTTTTTACACCAGAATTTAGTGTCAAAAATTGCCAAATCATTGTACCGATTTGCATTTCAATTCCCCAAAAGAGTTTTTTTTCAAAATAATGATGACCTGGATTTATTTGTGAACAACAAATTGGTTTCAAAAAATATAACGGATGTCTTGCCAGGTTCGGGAGTTAATTTGTCCAAATATATTCCCCTCGACTACCAAAGAAATGAGACTTTTGTGTTTATTTTTATTGCCCGATTGCTTTATGATAAAGGTTTGGTTGAATATGTTGAAGCCATTAAAATACTAAGAAAAGAACATGTAGATGCAAAATTTCAGGTTTTAGGATTTACTGATTTTGAAAGTAAATTGGGAGTGCCTAAAAATTTGTTAGACGCATGGATTTCGGAAGGTTATATTGACTATTTGGGTCATACGTCAGAAGTGATACCTTATATCAATGCTGCCGACTGTATCGTTTTACCTTCTTACAGAGAAGGAACTCCGAAGACATTAATCGAAGCCTTGGCCTTAGCGAAACCGATAGTGACCACCAATGTGCCAGGTTGCAAAGAAACAGTTATTGATGGCGAAAATGGGCTATTGTGTGCGGTGAAAAATGCCCAGGATTTGGCGGATAAAATGTATAGCATGTTCAATAAAGATAATACCGAACTCCGTAGAATGGGTAAGAATGGCAGAAAAATGGCAGAAATAAAATACGACGAAAAAATAGTGATAAAAAAATACTTAGATATTATAAACTAAGCAGATAATTCATTTTTATTTCGAATAAACCTCTTAAATTTGAGGAAAATCAAACCGTTTAGTGGAATGGAATTTAAAAAAACGAAACTCGAAGGACTAATAGAAGTGTTTCCACAAATATTAGAAGACGAAAGAGGTATATTTTTTGAATCTTATAGTGAAAATAAATTTCAAGCAGCAGGGCTTCACCTTACATTTGTACAAGACAACCAATCATTTTCAAAAAAAGGAGTACTTAGAGGTTTGCATTTTCAGAGAAACCCTCATGCACAAGGGAAATTAGTGAAAGTATCTTTGGGTTTAGCGTTAGATATCGCCGTTGATTTGAGAAAAAATTCACCAACATTTGGTCAATATGAAACCTTCCTCCTTGACCCAATCAGGCACAATATGGTGTATATTCCTGAAGGATTTGCCCATGGATTTATTGCTTTAGAAGATACTATTTTGAGTTATAAATGTACCCACATATATAACAAACCCTCAGAAAGTGGTATCATTTGGAACGACCCCACCTTAAATATTGACTGGACAATTTCTAAGCCTCTTATTTCCCAGAAAGATGCTGACTTGTTCACATTACAAGAACTTATAGAAAAAGAGTTAACATTCTAATGAGAAAAATGAATCAAATTATTACTGCTTTTTTATTGCTCTTTGGCTTTGCCAGTTGTGGTATTTACAATCAAAATTTAATGTTTCAAACAGTAGATAATAAGCCTATCGTTGGTGATTCTATTGTTAAAAAAATTGCCGAGACAGAAGGTAATTATTTAATAAATGCCTCTGATTTATTAGAGTTAAAGATTTATACCAACAAAGGAGAAAGGTTGGTTGATCCCAATTCAGAATTTAGTACTACAGGTATCGCAGGTGGCAACGGAGGTGGTAGTACAAATCAAGCTGTGCAATATAATGTATTGGCAAATGGCACAGTCATGTTTCCAATGATAGGTTTGGTTAAAGTAGAAGGATATACCAAAAGTCAATTAGACAGTGTTTTACAAATAAAATACGCGCAATTTTATCAAGATGTTTTTGTAAGTACACGTTGTGTAAATCGTAGGGTAATAGTTTTAGGAGCAACTGGTGGAATTGGGAATTTAAGTGGACAGGTTGTTCCATTAGTCAATGAAAAAATGAATTTAATAGAAATTTTGGCAATGGTTGGAGGATTGGACGACCAAGCAAAATCTTATAATATTAAGTTAATTAGAGGGGATTTGTCTGATCCGAATGTGGATGTTATTGATTTATCTACCATCGAAGGAATGAAAAAAGCTAATCTAAATGTGCAACCAAATGATATTATTTATATTGAAAGAATTAGAAAAGGAGCAAGACAAACATTAGCAGAGTTAAGTCCTTTTTTATCACTCTTGACATTGTCTACAACATTATTTGTGCTATTTAACAGGTTCTAAATATGAAAATGATTGATAATAATGCATTTGATAATACTGACAATAGCAGTGTCGATGATGATGATAGTTTCTTAAATGACCTTGATTTTATAAAGCTTTTAATTGTAGCCAAAACAAATTTACATTGGTTAATTTTGATTGTCTCGATTGGGCTATTTGCAGCTTATGGCTATAACAGGTATTCACAACCCGTTTTTGAATCTTCCTCTACCATTAAATTAGATATCAAAAGTGATGCAAGTGCGTTGGGTTTTGGAGCAACAGAAAACGTGAATGCCAATTTATCGGGAGAGGTAGAATTGATACAATCCAAATTAATTCATGAAAGGGCGCTTTCATTGTTGAACATGGAGGTGTCTTATTTTGCAGAAGGGAATATTAATTCTCAGGAATTGTATAGATCTTCCCCATTTAGGGTTTCTTTTGAACTTAAAAACCCAGCGATATACGACCAAAAAATAAATGTTAATATTATCAACAATAAGTCGTTTTACCTTGGATATGATTTGAATGGTGAGTTTGTTGAAAAAAAGTATTATTTCGGACAGGCTATTGAAAACAATGATTTTAAATTTGTGATTTTTAGAGACAAATTTGCTGGAAATTTAGACGGTTCTTTTTCATTTGTAATTAATAGTCAGGATGCTTTGTTAGGATATATTGCTAAAAATATTGCTGTATCGGTGATTAATTCAGCGGCTAATACTATACAAATTGCTTTTAAAGATCACAATGGCTTAAAGTCAAAAGATGTAATTCAAGCGATAGACTCTGTTTATTTGATTGAGTCTTTACAAAGGAAATTCAAAGCTCAGGAACAAACTATCGGTTTTTTGAATGAACAATTAGCCATAACTGAAAGGAATTTAAATGAATATGAAAATAAGTTAGAGAATTTTACCAGAGTAAATAAAACGACAAGTATCTCTGGAGAGGTGGGTAGAGTTTTGGCTCATGGAGAAGAATTGAAATTAAAGCTCGCGGAATCAAAAGTTCAAATGTCTGTTTTAGATCAATTGAAAGGTTTAATGTTGAAGAATGAAAGTGTCAAACAACACCTTCCAACACTTTCTGCCTTACCAGATGTTCAAATTACGAATGGAATTTTGCAATTGAATAAATTGCAACAGGACAAAGAGAAATTGTTAGCTACGAGTAAATCAACCACTTTTGCTGCTAAAAATAAAGAAATTGAAATCGAAAATGTAAAAAATGCCTTGTTAGAATTAATTCTTCAAAACAAAAAATTACTCTATGAGGCCATTATAGATATCAATAACAAAATACTTGAAGAAGAAAATACTTTTTACAAACTTCCATCTAAAGAAACTGAACTTACAAGGCTAAAACGATTTTATAGCTTGTATGAGAAATTTTATTTAATGTTAATAGATAGAAAAGCAGAATATGGAATGACCAAAGCGGGTGCCGTTGCTGAATTCATTGTACTTGCCCAACCTGTGATTTCTAAAATGCCAATTTCTCCCAAAAAAGCTACTGCATACATGATTGGTGGTGGTATTGGCTTAGCATTGGGTTTGTTTTTAATATTTTTTAAGTATTTATCACACAATACAATCAACAATGTGGGAGAGTTAGAAAAAGCTACCATTGCTCCTGTATTAGGATTTGTACCCGTATTTGATAAAGCAATGGATGTGTCTCGACTTGTTGTGGATAAAAATCCTAAATCTCCTGTAATTGAAGCGTTGCGGTCCATTCGAACGAACTTGGAGTTTTTATCTTCTGATAAAAATAAAAAATTAATATCTGTTACTTCTACGATAAGTGGGGAAGGTAAAACTTTCGTTGCCATAAATTTAGGCGGTGTAATTGCATTTTCTGGAACAAGGGTGGTGATTATTGATATGGATATGCGAAAACCTAAAATCAATGTTGGTTTTGGGGTGGACAATGATAAGGGTATGAGTACAATACTCATCGGTAAACATAGGGTGGAGGATTGTATCCACCGTTCAACAATTGATACACTCGATTTTATTACCTCTGGTCCAACACCTCCAAATCCATCAGAGTTGATTTTGAAACCTGAGTTTGACGAAGTGATGACCTACCTAAAATCGAGGTATGATATCATTATTATAGATACTCCTCCAGTTGGGTTGGTTACAGATGGTATTCTTGTCATGAGAAAAGTCGATCTTCCTATTTATGTGGTAAGGGCAGAATATTCTAAAAAAGGATTTGAAAAAAATATCAACAAACTTGTACGTCAGCATGGGTTTAAAAATCTTTCTGTAATTTTGAATGCATTTAACAATATGCTTGGAAGTTATGGTTATGGTTACCAGTATGGTTATGGCTATGGTTATGGCTATTATGGTGAAAATGAAAAGGAGGAAGAAAGTTTCTTCTCTAAAATTATGGATTTTTTTAGAAGACGTAAATAATGGGTTTATTTGACGCTATTTTTGGTTCTAAGGCTATTCAAGACAATATCTTGGTAGATATGCATTCCCATATTCTTCCTGGGATTGATGATGGTGCTCAAAATAGTGATGAGTCAATATGTATGATTCAACATTTGTTTGATCATGGGAAAAAGAAGTTAATTATGACACCCCACATTATGGGTGGAGTATATAACAATACGCCTGAAAGTGTTGCCACTGTTTTAGAAAATCTTAAAATTGAAGTTGCAAAAAAGGAAATTGATATACAACTTGAGGCTGCTGCAGAATATTATTTGGATGAAGCTTTCGTAGAAAAATTAGAAAAGGAAGAACCATTATTGTGTTTTGGTGAAAAAAAATATGTATTGTTTGAGACGTCTTATATGAACAGTTCTCCTTTGTATAACAATGCAGTTTTTTTAATGAAAACCCAGGGTTATAGTCCTGTTCTCGCTCATCCTGAAAGGTATTTATATGCTTACCCCAATTTTGAAACTTACGTTAATCTATTAGAAAGGGGGGTATTGTTTCAATTAAATACCAATTCTTTAACTGGATATTATTCTTTGCAAGCTCAGAAAATGGCAGAGAAGCTGATTGATCATGGCATGGTACATTTTATTGGTACGGATTGTCATAAAATGAAACACCTTCAAAATCTTGAAAAAGTTACCAAGTTGAAGTATTTTAAAAAGTTAATGGATTTACCATTATTAAATAATTCCTTACTTTAGAACTCTCGTTCATGGTATTTCTTACAGGCATTACTGGACTCGTTGGAAGTTTTATAGCTGATTTTTTAGTCCATAATGGGTATCAGGTTAAAGCGCTTATTCGCAATGCAACCAATCAGAAATTCTTAAATCCAAACATTACTTTTATTGAAGGGGATTTGTTAGATCCTTTACTACTCAACCATGAAATTGATGGTTGTGAGTATGTGATACACTGTGCTGCCATTATTTCATTTTCAAGTAACAAGATTAATGACATGATGTTGGTGAATATTGAAGGCACTAAAAACATAGTGAATGCATCCATATTAAATAAGGTAAAAAAACTGGTTCATATCAGTTCCATTGCGGCTATTGGAAGGGATCCTAAAACCTTGACCATTACAGAAAATGCACAATGGACGGAATCAACTCTAAATACCAATTATGCAAAATCTAAATATTTGTCCGAATTGGAAGTTTGGAGGGGAACAGAAGAAGGTTTGGATGCAATAATTCTAAATCCATCAGTGGTGCTTGGTGTCGGAAACTGGAACAAAAGCAGTAGTAAACTTTTTAAATATGTTTTTGATGAAAAACCTTTTTATACCAAAGGAAATATCAACATCGTTGATGTAAGAGACCTTGCAGCCATTGTTGTGAAAGCCTTAAGCAGTACTAAAACAAACGAAAGGTATATCGTATCCAATGCTGTGGTCACGTACAAATCATTTTTTGATCAAATGGCAAAGAGGTTCAATAAAAAATCTCCTCAAATTTTAGTAACGCCATGGATGGCTGCAATTGCTTGGAGGGTTGAAGGGATAAAAGCATTTTTTACCCAAAAAGAACCTTTGGTGACCAAAGAAACGGCACATCAATCCCGGTCTGCTTTTGTGTATGTCAACGAAAAAGTCATTGCTGATTTTAACCACCAATTTATTCCTCTATCAGATACGCTCGATTGGGCATGCCAAGCTTATTTGGCCAAATAGTTTTTTTATTATTTGATTAAAAACTTTAATTGAATTAAATTCAGCTTCGTTTAAAATGCCGTATGTCAAAACCTCAAAATGATTCAGAACAAAGAAAACAATTTGTTAAGCAATATGAAAATATGCTGCTTAGCAATGAGTTTTATTTTTTTGATTTGAATGTTTTTGAAGAAATTATAGATTATTATGGCGAAAATGGATTGTATGATGCCGCTTTAAAAGCTTGTGCATTTGCCATGAAACAGTACCCACATGCATTTGAATTTAAAATCTCCAAAGCACAAATTTTAGCCAATCTTGGTCAAATGCCTGAGGCTTTGGCCTTGCTTGAAGAAGCACAGGTGTATCAACCCAATAATGCGGATTTGCTTTTTGTGAAAGCTATCATTTTGGCACAATCAGGTCAATACCAATTGGCCATTGATATTCTTATTGATTTGGAAGATAATTTTTATGACAAAGATACTTGCTTTTTTCAATTGGGAATGACTTACCAAATGTGGGGGAAATTTGACCTGGCTATTGAAAATTATAAAAAAGTAATTGCAGTAAATCGAAGCCACGAGGAAGCATTGTACGAACTTGCCTTCTGCCTAGACATCACCGATCAATTGGAAAATAGTGTTACCTATTACGAGCAATTTATTGATCAGGAACCGTATTCACATGATGCCTGGTACAATTTGGGCATCATTTACAACAAACTTGGACTTTTCGAAAAAGCAATTCAGGCGTATGAATATGCCGTTGCCATCAAAGAAGATTTTATTTCTGCCCATTATAATATGGGGAATACCTATTTTAATATGGAACAGTACCTCGATGCACTCACTTGTTATAAGGTTGCAGAGGTAAACGAAGATCCCAATGCAGAAACCACTTGTTGTATTGGTGCATGTTTTGAAAAATTAAAACAATACGACAAAGCCATTAAATACTACCGTCAGGCGATTAAATTAGACAGTTTATATGATGATGCTTGGTTTGGAGTAGGTGTTTGTTTACATTGTCAAAATAAATCATTTGAAGCACTTCACTTTTTTAAAAAAGCAGTGGATTTGAATGAATTAAATCCTGACTATTGGATGGTCTTAGGCGAAGCAGAATATACCGTTGGGAATCCCGTTTCTGCGATTGAAGCTTATGACCAGGCATGTAACCTCAATCCATTTAATCCAAATGCATGGATTAAATATTCCTTAATTTATTATGATTTAGGCGAATATGAGAAAGCTTTAGAGATGGTAAAGCTTGGTATTGAGGAACTTCCCGACAATGGCTTGTTATATTACCACGCAGTGGTTTATTTAATTAATGCAGGATTTTATAAAGAAGCATTTAATTATCTAGAAAATGCGTTATTTTTGGATTTCCAAAATCATACGATCTTGTTTGATTACTTTAAAGACCTCGAAATCCAAAAAGCAATTTTCAAGATTATAGAACAGTTCAGAAATTAATACACCTATGAATTTCAAATTAAATAACATTCCAGAAAGGGCATTGAAACCAAGAACGCAAGGGTATACAATGGCGATGGACAAAGGGTTAAGTGTAAGAGAAGCAGAAGATTTCATGAGCATTGCAAGTGATTTCGTTGATATCGTTAAGCTTGGCTGGGGCACTTCATTTGTAACCAAAACGCTAAGAGAAAAATTAGCGGTGTACAAAGAAGCTGGAATTCCTGTTTATTTTGGAGGTACTTTATTTGAAGCATTCATCGTTCGTGGACAGTTTGACGATTACCGTAAAATGTTGGATGAATTTGATTTGCACTATGCAGAGGTTTCTGATGGTTCTATCGAGATCGATCATGATATTAAATGTGAGTACATCAGAAAATTAGCTACGCAGGTAACTGTTCTTTCTGAAGTTGGCTCTAAAGACGATACGGTAATCATTCCTCCTTACAAATGGATAGAATTGATGCAAAAAGAATTGGATGCTGGTGCCTGGAAAGTAATTGGAGAAGCACGTGAAGGGGGTAATGTTGGTTTGTTCAGGTCTTCTGGTGAAGTAAGGTCTGGTTTGGTAGACGAAATTTTGACCAAAATTCCAAGTGAAAAAATCATTTGGGAAGCACCTCAAAAATCGCAACAAGTGTGGTTTATAAAATTATTAGGAACCAATGTTAACCTAGGCAATATTGCTCCAAATGAAGTGATTCCTTTAGAGACGATTCGTATAGGTTTAAGAGGAGATACATTCAGTTATTTTTTATAAGTAGTCGCATGAGAGTATTCGGCTTGATAGGTTTTCCTTTAACACATTCTTTTTCAAAGAAATATTTTACCGAAAAATTTGAAAACGAGCATATTCCTGATTGTGTATATGAGTTGTTTGAAGTAGAAACATTGCGTCGAATCAATTTTGATAAACTTAAAGCTGACAATCCTGAAGTTGCAGGTTTTAATGTAACCATTCCACATAAACAAAACATCCTGCCTTTGTTGGATAGGTTTGATAGTTCTGCTTCACTGGTGGGAGCGGTGAATGTGGTTAAAAAAGAAGGTGAAGAATGGGTTGGTTACAACTCAGATTATTATGGCTTTATGGAATCCCTCCAAAGATTTTTGCCAACTGATTTTAAAGGAATCAAAGCCCTGGTGCTAGGAACTGGTGGTGCTTCTAAAGCAGTTGAAGCGGCTTTGCATACACTGGATATTCCCTATTCGTTGGTTTCAAGAACAGCCATTTCCGGCATTCAAAATCCAGTATTGGGTTATGATGAATTGACCTCGGCCATTATTGAAAACCACCAGTTGATCATCAATACTTCTCCTCTAGGAATGTATCCCAATATTGATACTTGCCCGGCTTTACCATATCAATCTATTACTTCCAATCATTTTTTATTTGATTTGGTGTATAACCCTGCCGAAACTTTGTTTTTGAAAAAAGGGAAAGCACAGGGTGCAAAAACGCAGTTTGGATTAGAGATGCTGCATTTACAGGCAGAAAAAGCCTGGGAAATTTGGAATCAATAAACGCATGAATCTGCCTCTGGTAACCGTGATTTGTTTGAGTTACAACCATGAACGGTTTGTAGAAGATGCAATTTTATCTGTGATCAACCAAACCTATTCCAACATTCAACTGATTGTTGTCGATGATTTTAGTGATGACAATACGGTGGCAATCATCAAATCCATTGCCCACAAACATCCTTCAATACAAACCTTATTTTTAGCCTATAACCATGGCAATTGCAAGGCGTTTAATTTAGCACTTCAACATGCGACAGGGGAATACATCATTGATTTTGCTACCGACGATTTGATGTTGCCTCAGCGCATTGAGGAACAAGTTGCTTTTTTCGAAAAGCAAGATCAAAAGGTAGGTGTAATATTTTCCAATGCGGAGTTCATTGATGAAATTGGTAATGTCCTTGGAGTACATGCTGAACCAAATACTTATGTTCCTCAAGGGGATGTTTTTAGTGAAGTATTGCGTCATTATTTTATTTGTCCTCCAACCATCATAGTTAAAAAACAGGTGTTTGATGCACTTTCCGGGTACGATGAAGCATTGGCGTATGAAGATTTTGATTTTTGGGTGAGGGCTTCCCGGCGATTTCATTTTTCGTATCAACATGATGTGCTCACCAAGCGAAGGATTGTAAAAAAGTCTTTGGCCAATTCATTTTCATCGTCAGCAAAGATGAACAATAGTACCCGTATGGTTTGTGAAAAGGCATATTTACTTTGTAAAACCAAGACGGAGTTTGAAGCATTGCAAGTAAGGGTAAATTATGAATTGTGCTATGCTTTCAGGAATAAACACTGGAATGTGGTTTCCAGCTACTCGCCTTTGTTAGTGGAATTAGAAATGCTATCCTTCAAAAATAGGTTGTTTGTTTTCTTAGCAAAATGTTTTTTGAAGTTCAACTGGTTTAAAAACTGACAAACATCGCTTTTTGCACTTAGCCAATAATTATTTATAATTTTCTGCTAAATATTTTTTATAATGCTATAAATTATTAGAATTTTTATACTAGATTTGTTCAAAGTTAAAACCTTTCCCTATGTTCAACCCTATGAAATCTATTGTACTTGCCTTATTGGTTATTGGATTCAATGCAGTAATAGCACAAAATAAGGTGATAGGTTATACCTCTTCATGGGCAGGGAATGAAGAAGAAATTCAATACTCTAAATTAACACATTTAAACTTTGCCTTTGTATTTCCCAATACAGACGGATCTATTGGAGAATTCGATGAAGCAGAAAAGCTTCGTAGAATTGTTGAAAAAGCCCATCAAAACGATGTAAAAGTATATATTTCTGTAGCCGGTTGGAATTTAGGAAGTGAATCTAAAGAAGACGGATTATGGGAAACCATTGCTGAAAACACAAAATCCCGAAAATTATTTGTAAAGCATTTGATGAATTTTGTAGCCAGCTATCACTTAGATGGCGTAGATATTTATTGGACTTATCCTTTGTCAACACATGCAGCTAACGGTTATTTGTCGCTGATGAAAGATTTAAATGTTCAGTTAACAGCCAAAGGAAAAGGGCTTTCTGCTGTGGTTGCTCCCATAGGAGAGATGGCTGCTTATTATCCTACAGAAGTTTTTGCCTTGGTGGATCATGTAAATATTCTGTCTTACGAAAGTAAAGACAGTGCTAGTTTTGGATATGACTTTGCCCACAAGTCATTGAACTATTGGATCATGAGAGGTCTTTCTACAGAAAAAGCAATTGTTGGAATTCCTTTTCATACCAAATATGCCTGGGATTCTTATGAAAATATAGTGGCGCATGGCGCTAGTGCTTATGATTGTTTTCACAAAGGAGAGCAATACAACGGAATCAATCAGGTATTGGCAAAAACAGAATTGGCCAAATCAAACGCAGGTGGTGTAATGATTTGGGAAGTTACCCATGATGTAGAAGGTGCAAACTCTTTATTAACGGCCATTGGTCAGGTCCAAAAAGGTGTTTTGACTTCTCATCATATCAATACATTGAACAATGTAAATGCTATTTTACCACAACATAAAGAAGTTTTATTAGAAGGAGTTGCTCATGGAGAAATTATTGGAACGGCTAATTTACAAGCAGTAAAGAAGATAAAACAAAAAGATTAAAGGCTATTTTTCGTGTGTGTTGTTTGATTACAAAAATAGGGACTCCGGTCCCTATTTTTGCGTTAAAAGGTTTTATAATTTAAGGAATAGTACCTCGAATCCCTTATCCAGTTTGGCTGTGTACTTTGAATGATAATCCGTTTGGTGGTGCTTTTGCAACCCCGTTTAAGCGCTTATATTATTAAATACAAAGTGCCACGCTGTTTGTTGTATCAAATAGGTGAATCATGAAAGAACAAAAATCAAAAGCATTTCCCATTATCTATCCTAATGCAGCAGGAATAGATATATTTATGAAATCAGCAATTTTATACTTTCTATTTTTATCCTTGATGTAGGACACCAAAAAGATATTTATGAATAAGTGTAAAAACACTTACTTTGCTAACTTCCATCCGGATTGATCTTTTTTTGACTTTCAACATGTAGGCTTATACATTTTTTTGTTTTGGAGCAATAAATACTCATGGAAGAGGAAATAATTAATTGAACCATTTGTACTTATATTGCCGTTAAAGTTTTATAAATTTGATTCAATTATTTAAGCCATCGTGTATTATTTACTGGCACCTGTAACCACTAGTTTACAGCGTTGCATAAAACGACAAGCAATGAAAACGCAATACATCACCAACAAACAGGGTAAAAAAATTGCTGTGATTCTTCCAATCAAATCTTACGAAAAGATGATTGATGACTTGGATGAACTTGATGCTATTAAAGCTTATGATAAAATAAATGCTGGGAAAACCCAATTTATCCCTGCGCAGGATATGTTTAACGCTATTGAACGTAAACGCAAATAGATGCTGGTATATCAATTATTAATTGAAAAGCAGGTTCAAAAACGTTTGGAAAAAATACCAGAGCCTGATTATTCTCGTATCAAAAACGCCATTCTTGGGCTCACTTTAAATCCAAGACCTCCCGATGCTAAAAAATTAAAAGGTCGACCAGGATACAGAATTAGACAAGGCAACTACAGGATTATTTACGATATCAACGATTTTATACTTACTATTTTTATTCTTGATGCTGGACACAGAAAAGATATTTATGAATAAGTGTAAAAACACTTACTGTGCTAACTTACTCCTTTGCTGGTCTTCTTTTGACCATCAACCTATAGGCTTATAAATTTTTTTTGTTTTGGAGCAATAAATACTCATGGAAGAGGAAATAATTAATTGAACCATTTGTACTTATATTGCCGTTAAAGTTTTATAAATTTGATTCAATTATTTAAGCCATCGTGTATTATTTACTGGCACCTGTAACAACTAGAAAAGCTTATCTATTATTCAAAAACGCTAAAGCCATGGCAAAGCAACTCATGATTTCTCTTCCTGACAAGCATTTTGACACCTTTATGGGACTTTTCAAACAGTTCAATATAAAAGTGGAAATACCTAAAAAAAAGACATCGGTTTTATCTAAGGAGCAAAAAAAAATACTTGATGAACGTGTAAGTCAATACTTGAAAAACCCAAGTGATGTAACAGAATGGGATACTTTTATGAAAGAGCTCAAAAATGAAATATAAAATAGTCATTTCAAATGCTGCCCAAGCAGACATTATAAATGCTATTAAATGGTATAAAGAACATGTACCGACCAAAGTAAGGCGCTAAGTATTGCCATTGATAAAACAGCCAAAAGCTTAAACAAATTTCCAGAAAGATTTCAAACTAAATACAAACAACACAGGGCTGCTCCGATTCATGCGTTTGAATATAGTTTGCACTACTTTATTGATAAACAAAATTTTACAGTATTGGTTACTGCTTTGTTTCACGATAAGGAAAATCCTAAAAAATGGGTCAAATAAACCTAATGATTTTTTTGCTCAAAAAGCCAATTCATAAAACTTACACCTTTTCTACCTATTATTTTTCAACTCATTTTTATGCCTATTAAAGTGAATCCTCTTAACACGGAACCGAAATCTGAAAACTTCCTCATTGCTTCCTTTCAAGACTTTATTTCCCTTATTTATCCTGACACCTGTTGTTGCTGTGAAACAGCCTTGGCCAAAGCTGAAATGCACATTTGCCTGAGTTGTGAAGTAGCATTGCCCATCATTATAGATCAGACTATTGTAGGCAATAAATTTATGGGGAAAATTCCTTACCATACCAGTGTTGCTTTGTACCAATATGCCAAACTAAACAGTGTTCAAAATCTTGTTGATGAAATCAAGTATAAAAACAACCAGGAACTCGCCTTGTACCTCGGACAAAAGATGGGCAAAAAACTCATTGACAAAAGTTTTGACAACTACGATGGCATTGTCCCTGTACCGCTTCATCAGTCAAAACAAAAAAAACGAGGCTATAACCAAAGTGAACTCCTTGCCAAGGGAATGTCTGAAACGTGTGGATTGCCCATTTTTACCCAATTATTAACCAGAACAAAAGCGACTGAAACGCAAACGCTCAAACAAAGATTTGCCCGATGGACCAATGTAGAAACTGTATTTTCGGCCAATGAAAAAGTACAGGGAATGAAATTAATTCTACTAGACGATGTACTCACCACCGGTGCAACTTTGGTCGCCTGTGCTGAATCATTGTTAAAAAAAGGCTCCACTGAAATCAGTTTTATGGCACTCGCTTCGGCGGTATAATCTTTTGAAAATTAATATTGTTCATGACTTCATTTTACACCAATCCATCTTAAGCCATTATTTCAAAATAATTCCAAACCTTCCCCCATTTTATTCCATTTTTCAAAAAAATACGGTTATTTTGCAAGTTCATACTTAACATACATCAACTTATGAAAATTGCTATTGGTGCCGATCATGCCGGTTACGGTTATAAAGTTGAACTTATTGCTTATTTAAACACCAAAGGTTTTGAGGTTCAAGACTTTGGAACTAACAGTGAAGCCTCTTGTGATTATCCTGATTATGTTCATCCGCTAGCCGATGCTGTTGAAGCCAAAAAAGCGGATTTAGGTGTATTGATTTGTGGAAGCGCCAATGGAATTGCCATCACCGCAAACAAGCACCAAGGCATAAGGGCTGCCATTTGTTGGGAAACTGAAATTGCAGGCTTATCAAAACAACACAACGATGCCAATGTGGTTTGTTTGCCTGCAAGATTTATCAGCATTGAATTAGCCAAAAATATTGTAGATACTTTTATCAATACCCCATTTGAAGGTGGACGCCACCAAAATAGGGTGGATAAAATTGCCATTCAGTGCTAACATATTCAGAATACACTCTACTGTAAACTAGCCTATTCCTTTATTGGCTAGGTGCTCCGTTAACCTCCAAAAAAATGTGGACAAAAATTGCTGAGGCAATCATAAAATTTAGATTTTTAGTACTCCTATTTATCGTGCTTTCAACGGCTTATATGGGCTATGTGGCCAGAGGAATTGAGATGTCATTTGATTATCTCAAAATTCTTGCTCCAGACGATCCTGATCTTGCCTACCTCAATAACTTCAAAAAAACTTTTGGAGAGGATGGGAATATTGTGGTGGTGGGTTTAAAAGACAAACGCGTATTCGAACTTCAAAATTTTAACAAATACAAAAAACTTGCCGACGACATTGCCAATATCAAAGGTGTAAATGATGTATTGTCTATCTCCAGGGTTAAAAGTCTGGAAAAAGATTCTCTTGCAAAACGATTCATTCAGGTTCCTATTTTCCCAAAAACCCTTGAAACACAAGTACAGCTAGACAGCTTTTTGCGCAAGTTCAATGCAACAAAAATCTATGAAGACCAACTGTTGAATAAAACCAACAAAACCATTCTTTTTGCAATTTCTATCAATAAAAATGTTATCAATTCTCCTGAAAGAATTGTAGTGGTTTACAAGATTATTGAGGCCTGCGAGGCCTTTAAAAAAGACACAGGCATTGAACTTCACCTGGCCGGAATCCCTTATATCCGTTCGGTGATGGCCAAAGAGGTTGCTTCGGAATTAAAAGTATTTTTATTCTTGTCCATCTTAATTTCTGCAGTTGTTTTACTGAGCTTTTTCCGCTCGGCGCAAGCGGTAATTGTTCCACTTATCTTAGTCGGCATAGTCGTCACCTGGACCATGGGATCCATCGTGTTGTTTGGTTACAAAATATCCTTACTTACTGGTTTGGTACCGTCTTTAATTGTCATCACGGGCATTCCCAATTTTGTATATTTATTCAACAAATACCACCAGGAATTCAGGAAAGAAGGCGATAAAAACAAAGCCATTTCCTCGATCATCAAATCCATAGGTTTTGTGACTTTTATGACCAATGCCACTACCGCAGTTGGGTTTTTGGTGTTGTGCAACAATGACGTTTCGTTGTTAAAAGAATTTGGTATTGTAGCCGGATTAAACATCATGGTGGCTTTCCTGATGAGCATGATTTTTATCCCGGCTGTATTGGCGTATTTGCCAGCACCTTCAGCCAAAGATTTGAAACACCTTGACTTCAATTTTCTCAATAAAACCCTGGATTTATTGGAGCGCATTACGCTTTTTCATTCCCGTAAAGTATATGCCTTGAGTATTTTAGCGGTGGTCATTTCTGTGGTTGGTATTTATAAAATCAGGTCTATCTCGTTTATGTTGGACGATATTCCTACCAAGCTCACTTTACGTCCCGACCTGGCATTCTTCGAAGAAAACTTTAAAGGCATTATGCCCTTGGAATTTGTAATTGATACCAAAAAAGAAAAAGGCGTAAACAAATTATCCACCCTAAGAAAAATTGCTGAATTTGAAGCCTTTTTGTATAGTCAACCTCATATATCCAGGCCATTGTCGATCAATACTTTTTTGAAAGGCGCACGCCAAACCTATTTTGATGGCGATACCAACCAATATGCCATGCCCAATAGTGCAGAGGCTCCTTTTGTGCTGCGCTATCTTCGTAAACAAGACAAAAAAGACCAAGGCATGTTAAAAGCTTTTGTCGATTCTACCGGCAGGTACATTAGGGTGTCGTGTAAAGTAGCGGATATTGGTTCCTTAAAACTAGATACCCTTATCAACCAAACCATCCAACCTAAAATCAAAGAAATTTTTGCCGATACGGATTTAAAAATCACCACCACGGGTACCACTTCCCTATACATGAAAGGCAATAATATGTTGATCCAGAGTTTAAATGGCAGCATTTTTCAATCTATCTTGTTTTGTACCTTCCTCATGGCCATGTTGTTTTCTTCTTTCAGAATGATTGTGATTTCTTTAATTCCCAACATCATTCCTTTGTTGATTACGGCAGCCATCATGGGCTATTTCGGGATTCCTTTAAAACCAAGTACCGCCATTATCTTCAGTATCGTTTTTGGGATTACCGTCGACAATACCATTCATTACCTGGCCAAGTACCGCTACGAAATATTCCATAAAAAAAGAGGTATCAAAGAGGCCGTATTACTCAGTATCAAAGAAACGGGCGCAAGTCAGATTTATACTTCTATAGTACTGTTCTGTGGCTTTATCATCTATGTGGCCTCCAATTTTGGCGGTACCATTGCACTGGGTTTATTGACTTCCATCACCTTATTTACCGCATTAATCATTAACCTTACTTTATTGCCATGTTTGGTCATGAGTTTTGACAGGGGCAGAAAAGAAAAAGACTTTGATTCGTTCTTAGAACATTACGAAGACTTCTATTACGAAGACGACGACGAAGATATAGACAGTGGTCAGTTAAAGAAAAATTTTACGCATAAAAGCAATGAGTAAATCTTACAAAGAACATAAGAATATTAATTTCTCTGAACTGGCTTCAGAAACGCTTGATTTCTGGGCGAACAAAGAAATTTTCGAAAAATCAATCAGCACCCGTGAAGGTGCTCCTTCTTTTACTTTTTTTGAAGGGCCGCCTTCGGCGAATGGCACACCGGGCATTCACCATGTGATGGCGCGTACCATCAAAGATATATTTTGCAGGTACAAAACTTTACAAGGTTTTCAGGTAAAACGCAAAGGGGGTTGGGACACGCATGGTTTACCAGTGGAACTTCAGGTTGAAAAAGAATTGGGCATTACCAAAGAAGATATTGGCAAAACCATTTCTGTGGAAGCTTATAACCAAAAATGCCGTGAAACGGTGATGCGATTCACTTCTCAATGGGATGAATTGACCGTAAAAATGGGCTATTGGGTTGATTTGAAAAACCCTTACATCACCTACGAAAACAACTATATTGAATCGCTTTGGCATATTCTTAAAACTTTCCATGCCAAAGGATTGCTCTACAAAGGCCATACCATTCAACCTTACTCCCCTGCCGCTGGAACAGGTTTAAGTTCTCACGAACTCAACCAACCAGGTTGCTATCAGGATGTGAAAGATACTTCTGTGGTGGCTCAATTTAAAGTTCTCAGTTTAGAGTCGAGCGTTCAGAATTTATTAAAAAACCTAAACGCTGAACCCTTAACGGATAACTTATATTTCCTTGCATGGACTACCACGCCTTGGACCTTGCCATCAAATTCCGCTTTAGCGGTAGGTGAAAAAATTGTTTATGTACTCGTAAAAACATTTAATCCTTACACTTTTGCCCCTGTAAATGTTATTTTGGCCAAAGACTTATTGGGTAAATATTTTTCTGAAAAAGCCAAAGAAATCAGCCTTGCCGATTACAAAGAAGGTGATAAATTGATTCCTTTTGAAGTATTGGGAGAATGTACTGGTAAGGACCTAGTAGGTTTAAGTTACGAACAATTAATGCCTTATGTGCAACCTTCCGCGCCTGCCTTTACCGTAATTGCAGGGGATTTTGTAACCACTTCTGACGGTACAGGTATTGTACATATTGCACCGACTTTTGGTGCCGACGATGCAAGAGTTGCAAAAGTAGCAGGTATTCCTGGTATTTTTGTGATGGATGAAAATGGCACAGAAGTGCCTTTGGTAAACAAACAAGGTCGCTTTGTAAAAGAGGTAGCTGAATTTGCCAATGAGCCTGTAAAAGAAGCCTATGCTTCTGAAGAAGAAAAAGAAATTGAAAAAGTTAAACAAGGCAGAGACAAGTATTTGGGCGTTGATGAGCGCATTGCCATCAAACTTAAAACCGAAAACAAAGCCTTTAAAGTAGAAAAATACGAACACAGTTACCCACATTGCTGGAGAACGGACAAGCCAATTTTGTATTACCCTATGGAAAGCTGGTTTATCAAAACCACTGCCGTAAAAGACAGGTTGGTTGAACTCAATAAAACCATCAACTGGAAACCAGAAAGTACCGGAACAGGTCGTTTTGGCAACTGGTTAGAAAACTTGGTAGATTGGAATTTATCGCGCTCTCGTTATTGGGGAACACCTTTGCCAATCTGGAGAACAGAAGATGGTACCGAAGAAATATGCATTGGTTCGGTAGCTGAATTGAGTAAGGAGATTGATAAAGCAATACAAGCAGGAATTGTTCAAGACAATCCATACAAGCCTCACCCCCAGCCCCTCTCCGAGGGAGAGGGGAGTGCGTTTCAGTCGAACGTATTTACTTCGAATAAAGACACTTGGAAAATATTAAAAGAATTTTCAAAAGAAAACAGAAAAAATCAAACAGAAGCAGAATCTCTAATTTGGGAAGAAGTAAGAAATAATAAACTAGGTTTTAAAGTTAGAAGACAACATGCAATAGGAGATTTTATTGGTGACTTCGTTTCTATTTCTCAAAAATTAGTGATTGAAATCGATGGGGAAATTCATCTACAGCAAAAAGCTTACGATGAAGCAAGAACTGAGTTTCTTAAGGCTGCAGGATTTGAAGTCATTAGATTTACAAATGAAGAAGTTTTAACAAATAAATCATTGGTTGTTAAAACTATAACCGAAAAATTAATGGCTGCTCAAGCTCCCCTCTCCTCTGGAGAGGGGCCGGGGGTGAGGCCTGAATACGACCTTCACCGTCCTTACGTTGACCATATTACCCTTGTCTCAAGCACTGGCAAACCAATGACCCGTGAACTAGACCTGATCGATGTTTGGTTTGACTCCGGCGCCATGCCTTATGCCCAATGGCATTACCCATTTGAAAACAAGGAATTGGTAGAAAATAGAATTGCGTATCCTGCTGATTTTATTTCAGAAGGCGTTGACCAAACCCGTGGCTGGTTTTTTACACTGCACGCCATTTCTGGAATGTTGTTCGACGATGTGGCCTTTAAAAACGTGATTTCTACTGGACTTGTCTTGGACAAAAATGGAGAGAAAATGTCGAAACGTAAAGGCAATGTCATCGACCCATTTATTACTTTAGATAAATATGGTCCTGATGCAACACGTTGGTACATGGTTTCCAATGCCAATCCTTGGGACAACCTTAAATTTGATTTAGAAGGCATTACGGAAGTACAACGCAGGTTGTTCAATACGTTGGCCAATACCTATAATTTCTTTGCTTTATACACTAACTTAGACAAGTTTGTACTTGACGAGCAAAACACCATTCCTGTAGCCAAAAGAAGTGAGTTTGACCAATGGATTTTGTCTGCCTTGCATTCTTTGGTAGCAGAAGTAACCGCAGCGTACGAAAACTACGATGTCACCACTGCCACGCGTGCCATTGAAAATTTTGTCAATGATGAATTGTCAAATTGGTATATCCGTCTGTCACGTAAACGTTTCTGGAAAGGCGAACTTTCTGACGACAAACGCGCGGCTTATGAAACACTTCACGAATGCTTGCTGGTAACGGCACAATTGATGAGTCCTGTGGCGCCATTCTTTGCAGAATGGTTGTACAAAAACCTGACAGACCCAATTCGTGAACAAGCCATTGCCAATAATACCGCTTTAAGGTTTGAATCTATTCACCTCACAACCTTTATCAAAGCGGATACGGCTATCATCAACAAAGACTTGGAAGAAGGCATGAAACTCGCTCAAAAAGCTTGTTCATTGGCACATTCGGTGCGTAAATTACAAAACATCAGGGTACGTCAACCTTTAGGAAAACTGTATATCAATGTGTTGGATGAAAGCTTGGCACGCCAATTAAAAAGTGTGGAGACTTTAATTTTAGAAGAAACCAATGTTAAAACCATGGTGACTTTTGACGCCAATGCCGGTAGTGAATTGTTCACCAAATCGCTCTTGCCTGACTTGAAAAGATTAGGAAAAACGATGGGTTCCAAAATCAACGAAGTAAAACAAAAGCTGGCTGACTTGTCTCAAACTGACATAGCGGTATTAGAAAGTAAAGGCATTACATTAACCTTCTCTGACGGTACTTCTGCAACCATTACCAAAGAAGATGTCATCATCAAAACGGCAGATACTGTTGGTTTGGCTTCGGCATCAGACGGCATTATCACCGTGGCTTTAGATACCACCATCAACGAGGCATTGAAAAAAGAAGGCATTGCACGCGACTTGGTAAACCGTATCCAAAACCTACGCAAAGAAATGGGCTTGGATGTGTTAGACAAGATCAAAGTAAATATCCAAAAAACCGATGATTTGATAAACGCTGCCTTGTTAAGCAATCAGGAATATATTTGCAGAGAAGTACAAGCCATAGATTTCAAATTATCAGACGCCGTTGCAGACGCGAAGACTGTGGAAATGGAAGATTTTGAGTTGAATTTGAGCGTTATCCTATATTAAGTAGAAAGGATTAAGCAGGATTTTTGACCAAGATTAAGTGGAATAGAGGGATTAGGCAGGATCTTAACCAAGATGTATAGATTAGAAAGGATTAAGCAGGATTTTTGACCAAGATTTATAGATTAGAAAGGATTAGGCAGGATTTTTGACCAAGATTTATAGATTAGAAAGGATTAAGCAGGATTTTTGACCAAGATTAAGTGGAATAGAGGGATTAAGCAGGATTTTTTTTCTGCTTGATCTTTTTAAACAATAAATCACTGTCTTTCCAGTTTAATCAAATAATCCTGGCAATCTTTTTTAATCTATCTAATCATGAAACACGAAGAACTCACACGAAAAATTATTGGTGCCGCAATGGAAGTGCATCGCATTATAGGGAATGGCTTTCAGGAAGTTATTTACCAGCGTTCATTGGCGATGGAATTACAAGCTGTAGGGTTAAGTTTCAAAAGAGAATTTGAAATGGAGATTTTTTACAAAGGAGAAAAGGTAGGTAAAAGGCGAGTAGATTTCTTTATTGAAAACACAATTATGCTGGAGATCAAAGCGCAAATTCAACTTGATGATGCTCATCTGGCACAAGCAAAAAATTATTTAGAAGCGTATAATTTAGAGATTGGTTTACTAATAAATTTTGGCGCGAAGAGTCTGCAATTTAAAAGAGTAATGCATACACTACCATGATTAGGCGGATTAATGGGATTATATGGATTTTAAAATAGCTTCTCACAAAAATCATTTATGCTTTCTAATCCAATAAATTCTGGTCTATCATGATTAGGAATATGAATGGGATTAACAGGTTTTTAAAATAGCTTCTCACAAAAATCATTTATGCTTTCTAATCCAATAAATTATGGTCTGTCATGATTAGGAGGATGATTGGGATTAACAGGTTTTTAAAATAGCTTCTCACAAAAATCATTTATGCTTTCTAATCCAATAAATTCTGGTCTATCATGATTAGGAGGATGAATGGGATTAACAGGTTTTTAAAATAGCTTCTCACAAAAATCATTTATGTTTTCTAATCCAATAAATTCTGGTCTATCATGATTAGGAGGATGAATGGGATTAACAGGATTTTAAAATAGCTTCTCACAAAAATCATTTATGCTTTCTAATCCAATAAATTCTGGTCTATCATGATTAGGAATATTAATGGGATTAACAGGTTTTTAAAATAGCTTCTCACAAAAATCATTTATGCTTTCTAATCCAATAAATTATGGTCTGTCATGATTAGGAGGATGAATGGGATTAACAGGTTTTTAAAATAGCTTCTCACAAAAATCATTTATGCTTTCTAATCCAATAAATTCTGGTTTCTTGCTTTATCCATTCTAATCCATTCAATCCTGGTCATTCTTGTCTAATTTTCCAGAAGCCTTTGGGGTTTTTGGCCAGTATTTTTCTTAGTTCCTCGTTTTTATAATCCCCTTTGATAAACTTCCCTTTGTTGTATTTGGCCAACTCAAAAGTTGGATAAGGAAATTCCATGGCAACAGTGGTATCGTTGGTATTAAAAGATAGGATATACATAGGGTCATTTTTAAAAACGAAGTTAATGATAATAGACCAATTGAAAAAAAATAGCCTGAGAAATATACACCATGCTTATTGATGTACTGTGTTCCTACTCTAAACTACCTTTGTCAGTTATGGTGGTGATGTATCAAAAACAATGGTATTATTGCTGTTGGGAACCTTCCTTATAGACATTTCCCCAATGTGTAAAGCAAACCTACTATTACATCACGCGTTTATTGTAATTTCACCCAGTTTTGAATAGTGTCGGTACTGGTAAAAGTTTCTCCATCACAAGTCAGTGGGTGTGCATCTCTCCAAGCTTTTGAGATAAGGAAATCGTCACGTGTTTTGGCCCC
>Ga0209353_10000519_pt1 | contig 23505 bp, 12 predicted proteins | sample LauGreSpBDMM15SD_2_FD_187561 | JGI IMG/M metagenome (GOLD analysis project Ga0209353, IMG submission 187561) | Freshwater lake microbial communities from Lake Michigan, USA - Sp13.BD.MM15.SD (SPAdes) (version 2) | ecosystem: Environmental > Aquatic > Freshwater > Lake | place: Lake Michigan...
CCCGTTGCACCAACTTCACCTGTGGCGCCTGTGGGACCAACTTCACCGGTTGCGCCCGTTGCACCCGTTGCACCCGTTGCACCCGTTGCACCTATTGTACCTATTGCACCCGTTGCACCCGTTGCACCTGTCGCACCCGTTGCACCCATTGCGCCCATCGGACCAACATCACCTGTGGCGCCGATCGGACCAACTTCACCAGTTGCGCCTGTTGAACCAGTTGCGCCTGTTGCACCTGTTGCACCCGTTGCACCTGTTGTGCCTATAGGACCAACTTCACCTGTGGCGCCTATGGGACCAACTTCACCTGTGGCGCCTGTGGGTCCAACTTCACCTGTGGCGCCAGTGGGACCAACTTCACCAGTTGCGCCTGTTGAACCATTTGCACCTATTGCACCTGTTTCACCTATTGCACCCGTTGCACCTGTTGCACCAGTTGTGCCTATCGGACCAACTTCACCTGTGGCCCCTGTGGCCCCCGTGGCACCCGTGGGACCTGTTGCCCCGGTGGCTCCTGTGGCACCCATGGCTCCGGTGGCTCCGGTGGCTCCCGTAACTCCAGTGGCACCTGTGGCTCCGGTGGCTCCGGTGGCTCCGGTGGCTCCCGTAACTCCTGTGGCACCTGTGGCCCCTGTGGCCCCTGTGGCACCCGTGGCACCCGTGGGACCTGTTGCCCCGGTGGCTCCTCTGGCACCGGTGGCTCCGGTGGCACCTGTGGCTCCGGTGGCTCCGGTGGCTCCGGTGGCTCCGGTGGCTCCGGTGGCTCCCGTAACTCCTGTGGCACCTGTGGCACCTGTGGCCCCCGTGGCACCCGTGGCACCCGTGGGACCAGTTGCCCCGGTGGCTCCTCTGGCACCCGTGGCCCCGGTGGCTCCGGTGGCACCTGTGGCCCCGGTGGCTCCGGTGGCTCCGGTGGCACCTGTGGCACCTGTGGCCCCCGTGGGACCCGTGGCACCCGTGGGACCTGTTGCCCCGGTGGCTCCTCTGGCACCCGTGGCCCCGGTGGCTCCGGTGGCACCTATGGCTCCGGTGGCACCTGTTGCACCTGTGGCACCTCTGGCCCCCGTGGCACCTGTGGCCCCCGTGGCCCCCGTGGCACCCGTGGCACCCGTGGGACCCGTGGGACTTGTTGCCCCTGTGGCTCCTCTGGCACCCGTGGCCCCGGTGGCTCCGGTGGCTCCCGTAACTCCTGTGGCACCTGTGGCCCCTGTGGGACCTGTGGCACCCGTGGCACCCGTGGGACCTGTTGCCCCGGTGGCTCCTCTGGCACCTGTGGCCCCGGTGGCTCCGGTGGCACCTATGGCTCCGGTGGCTCCGGTGGCACCTGTGGCACCTGTGGCACCCATGGCACCCGTTTCACCTGTGGCCCCCGTGGCCCCCGTGGCACCCGTGGGACCTGTTGCCCCGGTGGCTCCTCTGGCACCTGTGGCCCCCGTGGCACCTGTGGCTCCGGTGGCTCCGGTGGCTCCGGTGGCTCCCGTAACTCCTGTGGCCCCCGTGGCACCCATGGGACCTGTTGCCCCGGTGGCTCCTGTCGCACCCATGGCTCCGGTGGCTCCGGTGGCTCCGGTGGCTCCCGTGGCACCCGTTGCACCTGTGGCTCCGGTGGCCCCTGTTGAGCCTGTGTCACCTGTGTCGCCACCAGCATCACCTGTGGCACCCTTGGTCCCTGTTGCACCCGTTGCCCCTGTGGCACCTGTGGCACCTGTAGCCCCTGTTGCCCCTGTGGCTCCTGTTGCACCCGTTGCACCTGTTGCACCCTTTTCACCTTGTAGAATGTTCGTTAAAACATTCATATCGAAGGGATATCTCGGTGAACTCGTGCCAATACCAACCCACCCGTTTGAATCAATGGTAATTGACGGCACGGCCTCATTTGCCTTGAGTATGAGCTTTGACCGATAGGTTCCCTCGGGTGCACCCTCTACAGCTACAGCTTCCACTCCAATTGTCACATCGCTACTCGTATTTTTAGCATTTAAAGACAATGTTACCGTGTCCGTCGTTCCCCCAAACGTCACGACATTCTGTACATTTGATCCAAACACGAAAAACTCCTTCTCAAGAAGTTCAAAGCCAAATCTTGATTCGTTCATTGGCTAAAGCAACATAACTTTACCATAACAGCACAATTGTAACGGGACCTTGTGACAACATGGCGCGGTTACGTTGTCTGCCAACGTCAAGGCAAATTGAAGAGTGTTGACTCGAATGAGATGTGTGTTTTCACAATGCAAGAGCATGCACATAAGAGTTGGATCATTGACATTTTAGCTGTTAATAGTAGTGTGTTGTAAGTAAGTTGTGTAGTCCAACATGAAAAGTATATCTGCAGTTGCGCATGCCGGAGCCGCAATTATGCTGGTTGGAGTTGTAATGTACATGAGCTACGCCACGGTTTCGTTCAAGAGCCGTGAAAGCTTCGAGGGTGCCGTTACGGGAAGCAAGATGGATCAGGACATCATGGATGTTTACAGCCGCGTGCTTGACCGCCAGCCGAGCCCGAAAGAGCTTGGAGACCAGCGTGCGGCCATCATTGCAGGGACAAAGACAACAAACAGTATTGCCCGGGAGCTAAAAGATCAGCCTGAGTACATTCGGATGCTCAAGACACAATCCAACGCCCTGGCACCCGAGTTGCCCAAGCTCATTCACGACCGCGACATACTCGACCTGATCGCCGTCATCTATAAAGAAGAGCGCAAGAAGCCGATGCCAAAGCACATGTTGTTGCCGCTCAAAGACGTATACGTATACCTATCTTACAACAACTACCGCTTCCGGGCATTTTTGCGCCTTCAAAACTATGAGCGGTTCGAGGAGATGGTCTTGGCTAACGATAACCTAGATCACGAGGCACTTGTATCGTGGGTTGAAGAGAATGTGGACGAGGCGGAGTTGGCCAAGTTGACCGAGGAGATCCAAAAGGACGCAGAGGCTTCGGCGGCAGAGGCGGAGACCGAGGCGGGTGGCATGAGCGGGAACAACCTGTCCGGGTGGAGCTTCCTCGGCGAAGGTGTCGGTGCAAACGTTGAAACAGATGGCGGCCTCGGTGTGCACTCAGCCGAGTACATTGCTTTCCTTGAAGAAAAGTGTAACCTAAAGAACGAGCCGGACCAATGCACCAAGCGCATGTACCTACCCCACGAAGGTCAGATGGTGTTGCGTCCCGAGTTTGCATGGAGCGTGCCCCAACAACGGCCACCCGTATGCATTCCTTTCGGAAATACATACGATCCCTCTCCGCTCATGGTAGTGCCGGGCAACCTAGTCGGCACACCGCTGGCCGAGGCCGCCGACACGGCCGTGGGGAGCATGCTTCCGAACTTTGAGTTCAAGCCATACGTGGATGTGCCTATTGTTCGGCCTACTGCAGCTCAATGTAAGGCAGTTCCATCGAACGATACTGCAACAACAAATACAACGCATTCTTGACATTTTGTGCGTACAAAATGTCCATTTAATATTGATTCCTCAGAAACAACACGAGCTCAAACTGTGTGGTATTTGTGAACTTGATAATGTCTTGCATCATTTACTGCTTGTACTATGATGACGCATCATTTGCTAAGGCACAACGATATCAGGAAATATACCCAGAAATTGTCAAGTTGCTGAAGCTTGGCAACATCAGTGTTTATTTTGAAGGACAGGTTTTCCCATTGCTCTTTGAGCGCATCGATGAATGGAAAAACAAAAAATATGTCGGCATCATTGGCGGCAGTAACTTTGCGAAAAAGTGTGGTGCACTATGGGATTTTGATAAAGTCGCAAACTCGTTTGCTGATTCTGTAGATGTGATTGGGTTTTTCCCAGCCCCTTGGAATGCGTCTTTATATTTTCAATCCTGTGCATTCCATCCATACTTTGGAGAAATATGGAGTTATGCTCTAGGCACTCAATTAGGGTACACGCACGAACAAATTACCGAACCTCAAATACCATTTTTTGCATCAAACTATTGGATGGCAAGGCCATCATGGCTTTTGCGATACATCGAGTTCTATGAGCTCGTCAAAAATATTCTTCAAAGCAGCCCAAACAATATTTCTCAAATGTTGCATTCTGATTCCAATTACCAAGGTTGTCTTCCCAAAGAAGATCTTATTCGTATTTCAGGTAAGCCATATTATACACACCACCCATTTATCATGGAACGCATGCCATGTTTTTTCTTTCACACCAAAGGGGCAAAAATAACTCGTCTATGTCTGCCATCTCATGTTGAGCTTCTTGCTTCAAAGGAGCTCTTTGAACGTGTTTTGTGATGGCAATACTCGCAAAGTACAGAAGTTTCCAATATAATGTTTATTTTATGTAAAGTTAAATGTCAAACAATGTTATTGCCATTGTAGGTTACACCCTTATTTTGACTTTCTCCCTGTATAAACTGGCCGACACGGCTTCTCGGCCCATCGATCTATTGGCGAACGTGTTGCTTCTTGGTGGTTTGTCGGCCCTCATTGTTTATCACGCACGCCTCATTAAAACACATCGGACAGAGGAGGTAGATGCAACGCAAAAGACCTTGCGCCTCGTAGCCCATAGCACTCTGGTTACGTTCTTGTTGCTTACGTTGTCTCCCTACTCTCTTGCGAACTTTCAATACTATGACATGTTTGCACTTGCAGGCCACTCCTCATTGCTAGCTTCTGTTGCTTTGAACATGAGCCAGTTGTTTGGGATTGGAATGCTGGCCCTTTACTTTATGATTGCAAGTGCTCAAAGCTACAAAAACTCGCGCTTTGAGCTCATCAACTTTGTTGGGCGTGCACTCCTTCTGGTTTTCTTTGTCTCTGCATTTACGCAAGGGATCCGATTGCCGTAGGTTAATAGCTAAGTTTGCTTTACCTGATGTAGCGGCCTACAAAGGGTGGTCCCAACCAGTGGGTGGCTCATTCCCCCGATTTACCCCTTCTTCCGTGGCCGGCGAGTTTGATTTGTTCTTTTTATTCCGCACGCAATGACCCCAAGGTTGGCAAACTTTCGCATCCTTGGGGTTTTGCTATCCTCTTACAAGTCGTTCACCTTCAAGGCAACTTTTCACAATTTTTAAGGAATTGGGATGGCAATTAATTGAGAGTATCTAGGTGTATTAAGGCCACAAAATCCACTCGCTCCTAACATCATTGCCAACAAAAGGGATAGGATGTGTGTAAAACCATTGTTTAACTCAAACCCCATTTTCGCCTCCCATTATAGAGGTTTGGGTTGCGCCCCATGCACATGATACACCCCTTCCTTGTGCATCAGTGGACGGCCGGAGGCGAAGGTTCACGCATAAGCGCCAGCTACGTCTTTGTAGGAGACCTAATTCCGCTGCCAAGTCGCAAGTCCGATGACTTGCTCAAAGAGCACGTGCCCAAAGCCACCTGGCAAAAGGTGCAACGCTTAAAGAGAACGGCGCCTGTGCACTGGGTTTATCAATGGATGCCCATGGACGAGCGGGCGGACGTGGCATGCAAGCGTGTGCTCATGGCGGTGCTTGGCCGCAGGAAGATTGAAAGCAACGAAGGATTGGTTGCATGGAGAGAGCCAGGGGGACCCGTTCTCTTTGAATGGGCAAATGGTGGCCCAACCCATCCTTTTAAGGAAGGTCATGAGGTGGCCATAGGCTCCACACGCGTGTCTAAAGAACGGTCATGGATCGGTCGCGCCCCTTTGAATATTGCTTTGCTCGCGGAACTTCCTGCAGACAGTCCTTTCATATGGCCGATTCAATGGAGCAAGGTCAAGTCGCCGACAGACACCATTGTGCGCTCGCTTTTAGCGACGGAAGGGCGCGAGACCGCTACATCGTTTCGGTATGCTGAGGTTGTGTGGACTACGAATGTGCAGGGTCTCAACATCGAAGCTGTCTTTGCACAACTACATGCATCCGCCATTGTTCCCCTGATTCAATGGATCGATGACATTCACCACGTTCTCTATAAGCTTTATCGCATGCATGATATCAATGATATGGAGTTAAAGGAGCGCATGGACTATGGGCGGATCCATCGGTCCTCGACGATGCAAGGTGCCCGTCTTGTCATGACAGTTAACTATGCGGGCGGCTTGGGCAAGATGATCGTAAGTGCATCGGGTGCCATCGAGCTTCGCATGCATCCCCGTGTCGAGGGTGATGCGGCCATGAAAGAGTACGAACATGGCCTCTTTGTTGCAATCAAGCCGTGGCTTAGCAATGCTTTGAATGTGAGGCCAAGCCTCAAAGGTCTTGATGTCTCCTTGATGACCTTGCGTACAAGCATGGCTCTGAACACCGTTGCAACAACGGCCGATTTACGCACATGGATGGAGGGTCTAAGTGCCTACATGGGATTTACACAAGTGCGCCGCATCGTGGGCTCTGGCTCTGCACGGCCTATATACTTGTTGCAATGGTTGCGGGCGTCCAACTATGTCGCAAGCGTTGATATAGCAAATGTCGTGAGCTCCCGCTTGAATTTGGGTGTGGACATTGAGAGTATCATTGAAGATCTTGTAGAAGGTCATGGCTTTTCCCAAGATGATGCACGAGCCCTAGTTGAGGCTAGCATCGATGCATTGGACGCACCTGTTGAAGTTGTTGGGCGTGCACCTCCTGCAGTGCAGATGCGAGCGGGCCGGCGTGTTTCTATGGGAATGACGGTCACTATTGGATTGTCGGCACAAGGAAACACCCTTGAGTTTCTCATGCGTGATGTGCCATCGAATGACGATGCGAACATGGCCATACTTTGGCTAAACGGGATGCTTGCTGCAGGGCGCGGCATTGACGTAGTTGGCCCTGTGCAGAGCCCTACACCTAACACGGCGCCTCATGTGTTGGCCACATTGCTCGAGGAAGACCCGTTTGCTCTAAGCATGAGCAGCAGTGCAAGTAGCAGTGCCGGTGGGCGGCGCGGAGGTGGCCTCGACTTCCTGAGTGACCTTAAAAAGGCCGACGCCAAGCTCTTTGGCAAGCAATTCTCCAAAAAGTGTCAGTCTGCAAACAACTCTCAACCCATGGTCCTGTCAAAGACAGCTTGGGCGGTGCTGCCAAAGAAGTACAAAGAGACGGTTGCCAACCATGTCGAGTACGGGTCAGATCCCGATCCGGGAAAACACCATGTATACTTTTGCCCCACGGTGTGGTGTCCCGATGACAAGGCGCCTCTGTCTGAGGAGCAATACAAATCTGCCGGCAACAAATGCCCGAACGGCAAGGCGGGCATTCAAGTGTGGGACAATGCCCATTGGAAGAATGATCCCAACAAAAAAAGATACCTGGGCTTCAATGCCAAAAGCATGGCAACCGACGCCAAGGAGCCGTGCTTGTTGTGCTGTTACGGAAAGCCACCGATTCCGGCACATGAACAAAAATGCAGATCAAAGGTCTTGCCGCCTGTTCCGGTGGCAATAGTTAAGTCGGCCCCATCCATGGCATCGATGGCTACAGCTGAAAATGCGCGGCCTAGCAATTATTTGCTGACCCATCCCGCCCCGTTGCCCAAGGATCGATGGGGGACGTTGCCGAAAACGCTGCACATGGTATTGCACCCGCCTGCGTTGCTCCATGGGCAATGCACACAACAAGTTACATCAAAGCCGTGCTTGGTGCGACGGGGCATACTTCACGGAGCTGATAGCTTCATGAATGCAGTAGGTCACCTACTCGGAGAAGAGTCTTCTAAACCAAAGTCCGCGCTCCTCAAGAAGCTGGTGGCCGCCGTGACACCCGAGGTCTTTGTGAGCCTCGAAGATGGCCATGTCCTAGCAGCCTTCATGGGCAATGAAGGCATTGTGGCTGCAAAAAACCCGGCCCTTGCCAAAAAATGGCTTGCATGGATGAGTGCGCCGAGTCAACAGGTCTATGCACGCCGTTTCCGTCTCGAGGACATCATGCGACTCAGTGCCAGTGGTGCAGTTGCCATTGGTGCGGCCGGCATTGTGGCACAACGACGAATCTCTCGTGAGCTCAGCATCTACCAAGCGTATAACCGTTTTCAAACACACCTTCAAAGCAACGAGGAAAAGGATGCAAGCTTGCTCGTGGACGCAATGCGACGCATCGGGGTGCATCTAGTCATTTGGGAACGAGACGATGTTGACCCCGAGGTAGTCTATTTGCGGTGCCCATCGGCCGTTCCGTATAAAGCTCTGCCTCTTCTTGATGGCGGTGCTGTGGCCATGTTGTTACATGATCATGGTTACTATGAACCCATTGAATTGAGCAAACCTTTGACGGGTGTCACAGGATCGATGGGCTCTTCCGGCCCTGCACTTCCTTCCGGTGCCACCAAGGACCTTATGACGAAGTGCGATGCTGGCATTGCCGATGCAGCACCGGTGACACACGCATGGGTGGAGCATGCTCGGGCCATCGATGCCGCTGCAGATCTCGCGATGCTTCAAGAATACAGATGGCAACACTGCATCGTATCTCCAGACCTTTCCATTGTTGGATTGTTAACGCGTAATAAGCGTTACGTTTCTTGTGGCCGTGTTCCGATTCTATCATTGACGGACCTCATGGCCGTCCTTCCCAACATCACAATGATGTACATGGAGGACTGGAATGGACGGATTGTGGCAGGAGGCACAGGCATCAACGATGTAGCCTTTGAGGCTCTTCTTAAAGCTTACGGAGCCCACATGGCAACGGAGGCTCCAGTCATCGATGCTCCCCCGATCATTCCCGTGCAAGATGTTGGCGATGTCGTTGGTTCACGGCGCAAGCAAAAAGAAGACATGCGCCAGAAGTGGGCGGCCGCACGCTGGATGGTTGGGCGTAAGATGATTGTAGAGTATGCTCGGCACGTGGAGCCTTTTCTGGCAGGCGGGGCAAGGACACGCCAGGTGTTCATAGATGTCGCGCTCGATCTCTTTCCCGCTAAAGCCCCGCTTGTAAGTGAAGCATTGATGGAAATGCCGCTCGGGAAGGCTGAGGACATCGAGGCATGGATGCGCCAAACGGGGGATGCGTGGCCATTCTTGTCATATGAGATCGATGGATCCATCGCTAGGGAATGGATGTTCTCGCAACTTGCCGTGCAACGTGGACTGCCCGAGGAGCTGTTGCGGCCGATTCGAGGTGCACGCCCGCGAAAGGTCGTGGTTGCGCGGGGGGATGGCTTCCGTCTTTTGTGGGGTGGCGTGAACTCCATTCAGCATGGCCGCAAGCCGACCAATCCTTCGGATGCAGTCGATAAGAAACTTCCATGGAAATGGAGCGATGCCCGATTGTATTCATGGCGCGATTGGCCCATTAGAATGAGTACGACGCCAGCATTGCGCCAAAGCCACCTTGTGAGCTGGCTAGAATGGGCGGCCCGTGAGTGCGCGATCCCAACGAACACTTCTTTGCTTGCTTTGTCACTAAGAGTATACCTTGCAAACACAGTCGCTGCGCACCGGGGCGCCCTCGAGCTTTTGGCAAAACAACCGGGAGTGCTCGATGGCCTTCGTGCTAGCGCAAGCATCGCCAAATCGGCGTCGCAAAACAAGGTACTCGATGGTATCATGTCAGCGATTCTGGACACACGCATATCATGGCTTGAGGCCGCATTTACGGATTTGCCTTACAACGATCTTCACTTGACACTATGGGCACGTTTGACGGGTATCACTGTAATGATTGTCTCAAACATCGATTATGGCAAAAAGGACGCTGATGCACCTGTGCGTTGTGCAGACTTCAAGGTAGACGATGATATCGAGGTGTGTGCGACCGACGTGAAGAACGGACAGAATAAGGACAAACAAGACAAAAAAGGCGGCGTTGAAAAGATCGCTAGGGGATCCACTAAGGATCTTATTTCGTGTGCGGTGCTTTTATGCAATGAGGAATGGAGTCGCGAAGATGTGTGGCGCCGCCCATTTGTCTTTCTATACAAAGAGGTTGCATCGGCAGCAATGGCGCCTCCAGCCAATGCGCTAGGTTATGCACCCATTGGACAAGGCTTGTGGACAAGCTTGCGTCATGCACCTGCGGATCTTCAACACGTTGCATGTTGTTTATGGAAGCATGCGGCTTGGCGGAGGACCGTGACACTTTGATTGACCATTACATCATTCGACCATTACATCATTCAGTTTTTCGATCCGGCTAGGCCGCCAGTACACACACCAAGTGTTGGTGTTTGTTGGCGTCATGCGGACCTTTGTGTTTGCATCAATGCCCCACATGCGCTTCAATAAACCTTCAACGGATGGATTGGCCCCGGCATCTTGTAATGTTTTGGGCGCCTCATTGCTTGCACGCTTTGAAATGTTCCACCCAAGCTCTGTGCGTGCAAAGGCAATCGCTTCGGATTGTGTGTCAAACACCTTAAATGCTTTGTCCATATCAATTTCAGGCGTCTTGGGAACTTTGAAATCACGGAGGTTGGTGATGGCAGACTTGCCTGCGTCGCCCATAGCATCCATGGGGGCCCGGTAATCCGCCTGCGAGACCACATCACCATTGTGCTCACTTGCCATATGGCGAGCACATTCCTCCATGACTTGACATCGATGCATCACGACGGTGGGGCAATATACTTGAGTTTGTATGTATGCATCTCCCCAATCTTTCGTGCGACCAGTGACACGTCCAAACAACTGATATATATCGTCGTTGCATAGATCAAGGTGGCTCAGAATAGCTGAAGTGAAGGTGCCGAGTGTGCGGTGGAGGAGTGTTTGGCCCATGCCAACACAAAGAAAGCCGGTGATTACCATCGGTCGATCACGCAAGCCTTGTTCGGAGACAACGCGAGCAATCGTTTCGCATGCCTCTTCGTTGATGCATGAGAGACCAATCGTTTTAAAGTCTCCATCATCCATAAACTTCAATGTCTTTTCGGCACCGTTGAAGAGGCATACCACAGCATCCGGGGATCGTCTGAATACTAGGTCACGGACGCGGTTATGACCGCTTTGGCGGGTGTGTGCTGGTATAAAAGAGCGCGTGCCCTTCGCCAAAATACGAGGGTGTTTATCGAGGACATGCTCGATGAAGCCAATGACTTGGTTTTCCGACTGATGTGATGATCCGTTGAACGTGGATCCTGGAAGATCGATGCAATTAAAGACCATGTCCTTTACGCCTGCATAGTTGGCGTCGTTGAGGGCGTCCAAGTACAAGAGTTGTATGCGGGACCAAAAGCCCGTGGTCTTCCATATGCTGTCGGGAGATGCCGTCATAGCGATGATGCCTTTGACGATGTGCATGCCGTTGAGCTCTTCAATCTGACTTCGCACGGCTTTAATGTACTTGTGAAGCTCGTCGTAATAAGCGAACACCCGATGTATGTGTGTGCGATTTTGGTTGAGGACCTTGAGAAAGTCGACCCCATCGTCGCAACGACGATTGTTGTTGCACATCACGACGACGCGGGGACACGTGGGCTGGTCGAGACACAGACCTTGTAGCTCAGTCTTGCTAATGACATGCCGGCAGGGCCCGTTGTAGCGGCTTGCAAATACGACAACCGACCCCTTATGCGTTTGTTCAATCATTTGGAGCCGTTTAGCGAATTGGCTGTTGTTGAGGAGCGTATTCATTGTGAAGACAATGTGAATGCTTCTGCCAAACTCTTTGTCATTGTTGACCTCTGTGAGGATCCGGCTGATGGTCCGGAATGTCTTTCCTTGTTGTGTTGGAAGGATGCAGAGATGTAGCTTGTTTGAGGGCTCCATCTTGGTTATAAGTAAATGTGATCACATTTACATACATATTAAGCCTTTTAAGTGCTTTTTTATGGACCAGAAGTAGGGTGACGCTGATTGCGTAAGCAACAACATGGGAAAGTTTGCAGCGTCAACAATGTTGATGTTGTTGTCGTACATTGTTGTCATCGCTGCTATAGGGTACATCGCATTTCGGCCGGTCTCGGAACACTACGAGGACACGACCGCCATAGAGGTGCCTGCCGACACGAACCCCTTTACGTGCAATGCTGAAGGCGTGTGTTTTCGCAACGATAGTGCCACGCATGTCGAGGTTGCATCCAAAGATCCCAAGAAACGCTTCAAGGTGCACACAGGTGTGGACATGGTGGCGCCGTTGATGATCAATGGCTCTCTAGTGGCCACAACGGCGGATGTTGAGAAGGTGCGCTTTCCCGGCCCTAAAGGAGATATTGGGCCGGTTGGCCATGAAGGGCCCATGGGTCCTCAAGGAGTCCCTGGTTTGCTAGGCAGTCAAGGGCCCAAAGGTGAACCCGGTGCAATAGGTCCAAGGGGTGAGGCCGGCTTAAATGGTGTCGATGGGCTAAAAGGCGACCCCGGCGCAAAAGGCGACACCGGTGCAATGGGTCCGGTGGGATCGGGTTTTAATTCATCGACAATGTACGAGATTCTTCAAGCCAAAAAGCTTCGTCTTGGTGATAAGTACACATTTTCTGCCGCTGGCGATGGAGTTGCGAATGACGATTGGTTGCGAATGTTAGACAAGGATGGAAAGAACTACAGTGGTGGCTTTGCTGCAGGGCGTTTGTGGACACCCACTTTTTACTCAAACTCAGCAGGTGTTGAGATTTCTAAATCACTTTCCGTTGGCGGAAACATATCTACGGGTAGTGCCAAGAATACGCAAAACTATGTCCGCGTTCAAAGCCAAACAGGGCAAGATCTCTATCTTGGTGCCGGTGATAATGTAAGGGGTATTGTGGCCCAAGGAAGCCGCGACCTTGATTTCATTAACAACAACATAAAAGCAATGTCAATAAAACAAGATGGAAATGTGATGATGAACCGGGATGTGCTAGTGCGACGGCTTTGCGTCCAAGACAATCCTACAAATGGCTCGGATGCCACATGTTTGAATGAGGCTCAAATGAAAAAGTTGAAGAGCATTATCGGAGATGGAGCCCCATCGGACATCGTCGCCAAGTCCGTGAAGTTTCCTGCAAATAACAATACATGGTCATTGCAACCGGAGTCTGATGTAGCCTTCGTTATCCGAGACATGACCACAAGTGGTGACAACCGCCACGCATTTTTCAAAGGCAAGTTTGTTGACAACCAAGCTTAATTTGCAAAAAGAAGTTTACAGTGGGCACATAGTTATTTTTGTTAAAACCCAACCTCGGGCACCCCAAACGCGTTTCCTATCGTTTGCTTGTAAGCAGGTTTGTACTTGAACTCCAATGCTGATATGGCGCATGGGTCAGTATGGCTCTCATGCTCCTCCCCGTCCGACTCATCATCGCCCTCGGTCTCCGCATCGGTTTCCTTGATCGTCTTGAGTTGATTTCGCACATTCTTGAGCATCCCCATATAGGCGTCCTCGTCTAGCAGGATCTCACAATCGCCAGTGCCGCAAGGTGGCAGCTGGCCCAGCATGATCGTGGAGGATACGCCGTTCACGCGATCGTAGTCGCTGAAGACGCTCGCATTGATCAGCATGTCCGTGGTCTCCTCGAAGCTCGACTTGGCAAGGGGGCCAACATCGCCGCGGTTGATGCCGTGCCGGTCGATGGGCATCAGCGTCCCACGGTGCGTCATGGTGTCGATCAGAAGTGAGAGGTGCCGGAAGTTAACCGACGACTCGCGGATGACGTCCATGATCTCGAAGTGCAGGCTGTTGCGTGCTGCCTCGATGCCCAGGACGGCATTAATCTCGCGCGGGTCGTTTGTAATGGTGCGCGTTGCATCGATGTTGGGGTTCGCCAGAATCTCTGCGAAATTGCTGCCGTCCGTATCTAGCACCCACTCGCTGCGCTTCTCAAAGGCTTGGGTCGCCTTGTTGTATTGCTCGCTGTTCTTGACGTGCATGGAGACCTTGCGAATACGGTCAACGCCCTTCGTGGGCTTGTGTGTCAACGTTTGCTCTAGAGCCTTGAGGGCCGCAACATGGTCCTCTATCGGCTTGTCATCTTCTTGGATAAGCTTGATGCGCATAACTAGTTCAGATGCGTTGTCGTCGCTGAAGAGGCAGCGGATGTGCGGGTTGCCGGCGATAATGCGTAGGTAAAGTTCCGTCATTGTGAGGCGGGCAGCATGCAGCTTGGCGCGATCGATGGTCATGCGGAGGACCCAAGGTGTTGTCGGGCCGTCGGCGCTGGGGCAGACGTCCTCAAAGGCGCGGTAGACGTCAAGGAAGCGTTGGTCCTCAGTGAGAGTCGTGTCAAAGGCGTCGTCGGCCATGGGATCGAAGAAGATCTCGGTGCTCGCGATGATGTCCTCGAGGCGCGTCGTCTCAAGAGAACGTAGGACTTGCATGGCTCGCTCCTTTGCCTCACGCACACGTGGATCCGCATGCACCCCCTCTTCGTCGTTCTCATTCGGGTTGGTGACGGTGCCGATATCGGGCTTCAGGTAGATAAGGTGCGACGGCTTCTTCATGTTCTTGCTGACTGAGAGGAGCTCCTTGATGCGTGGCACACCGCTGGTTGCTTTCACAGCAGCAGCGGTACCGGACACGTGGAAGGAGTCGAGCGTTAGCTGGGACAAAGGCTCGCCAACACTTTGTGCTGCGATAATGCCCACCATCTCTCCGGGCGACGCGATTGCCTCCGCAAAGTATCGGCGGACCTCCGAGAGCACCCACGCAAAGGTGTCCTTTTTCATGTGGTACTTGAAGAGAAGCGGCTTCGGCGAGAGGTAGACGCGAGTAAGGAGCTCGAGGTAAAAGGTGCCCTGACCGGGTTGGATCACCATAAGCTCGTTGATGATGCCATCAATGCCGTCGAGGATGATGGTGGGAGTGAGGTCAGTGGGTAGATCGGCGATGCCTACAGCCTTGGCACGCTCGTGCACCGTCTTAATGATGCGCTCGAACGGGATGGGGTAGTAAACTTTGTTGTTTTTCTCGCCACGGAAGACTTGCTCAATCAGGTAGGCACGGTCCTCCAAAAGCTTTTCGAAGTGGGCGGTGGCACGGGCGGCCCACGGGCCTTCCGTCTTCATAGCTTCCATGGCCTCGGGTGCAAGGTGGATGTCGAGCGGGTCCCGCGTCCGAAGGTGGTAATCGGCATCGATCTCAAAGATGTTCTTGTCGATGGTCGGCACAAGCTGCTTCTCGATCTTGGTGCCCTCCATGCCGTCTTCGCCATAGATGAACTGCACCACGGAGCCAGCAGCGTTGCGGACGGTTTGGTCGTAATAGATTTTTGCGTCCTCCATCGCTTTTATGAGACGACGTTGTATATATCCAGTTTCTGAAGTGTCTTGAAGTTGCATGCCGTTCGCTATGCCAAAGTTGAGCGTCGATGGCACAGTGACGTCGTATAGCTTCGGGAAGTCCTTGACGTCCACCTTGTAAATCTCAACAATTCGGTCCATCACAACATCATTTTGGTAGTCAAAGTTGCGGTGATATTTAGTAAAAGCGGCGGTGTGTAGGGACTCGTTCTTATGATCCATCACCAACTCGATATTATCCGCAAACTTTTGCCCCCACAGCGAACGAATATCGAGGTTATATCCTGGCTTGATGTCCTCCGTCCCAAGGTTGTTCGACGTTTGTTGTCTTTTTGACACATTTCCGAATATGCCCAATCGAGTGCACAACATTGAGATACCTTCAGTGAGGCGCCTGGAAGCGGAGATAGAAGAAACGCTATTCTTGTCGATGGTTCCATCTCCCGTGAAATACCCGCATATGATGCCTTTCACAAACTCAATTGGTGCATTGAATGCAACGTCGGGCACGAACTTGTTATGACACAGAGTCCCAACAAATGCACGCAGAAACCGCGCCATGAGTGTAGAGTTGCCCTCGACAGTATAACTGAAGCCACCATTGAAGTTGCCTTTGGCCTCCTTCATTTGGACCAAAGACTCGCTCTTGATGTTGAACTTGTCGAACCACTTCTTGACGAAATCTTGAACGCCCTTGTCTTCCTTGGCAATGGAAACCTTTCCGGACACTTCATGAGCACAACCATCTGCCAAGTAGATGCCGATGAACACACCGTTGTCATAGTCCAGGTCGAACTTGTCCGGCATGCGCACACTGTCGCGCTTTGCATGGAAGGGATAGACACAGCCGTCCAAGATGTTGTCGACGTTGGACCGGACCGTCGCACGTTGCAGCCTGGCCTTTGAAGGGAACGGTGTAGTGAATGTCACGCCATTGTTGGCCTCCCACCAACCGCGCGGGATGTGGAACTTGTCGCCTTGGGCCTCCTTCATAAGGCGGCATGCGCGGTTGTACTCCGTGCCGTGGACGTACTCCGTCTTTGGGAAGTACTTCTCCATGTCCACGTATGTGACCTCCACTGGCGGCGCCGGCAAGTTCATCGTAACGGGCACATAAAATCCAACCTCCACTTGGCTAGTCTTCATTTTGAGGAACTTTTTGGAGTCCTTTCGCCAGATAAGAAGTGTCTCCGAGTCGGCAACCGTGATCTCGCGTCCACCCAACGTTTTCACTCGATATACAGCCTTGCCTACGTCGTGACGTGTGACTGCTGTTAGCTCGCCCCACGTGACCTTGCCATCATCATCCGTAGTTGGAATGTACACTGGCTTGGTGAGCTCAAGGAGCTCCATGTTGCGGTCATCGGGGAAGTGTTTGATTCGCTCTGCATCCGAAGCAAGGTGTGCATCGACCCACTCGCCAATCTTGACATATTTTGAAACGCCGTCCTCAATGATGACCAAAGCAGTGTCTTTTGTAACGCTCTTCACGGCCGTATCAATAAGTCCTTCACGTCCTCCCATGGCGTGGAAGAACATCTCTTGTGGCGACAGACCACCGATGAACGAGCTCTCCACGAAGCCACGCGCCTCGGGTCCATCGTCGTACTTGCAGTAGTGCGGCAACGTGCGGTCCGTGAAGCCGTACGCAACACGCTTGCCGTCCACGTTCTGCTGGCCCACGGCGGCAATCATCTGCGACACGTTGAGGTCCTTGCCCTTTGAGCCTGCCTTGACCATGTTTATCAAGCGGTTGACACGATCGTCGATCGTCTTCATGCCGATGGCGCCCGCTTTCTTCATGCTGTCGTTCAGGATGTTGATGATCTCGCGCTCGAAGTACTCTTGGTTGTTGAACATCGACGTGTTCTCCATGCGGCCGCGACGCACATCGTCAAGGCGCTTGTAGGCCTCGTCCTTCATGGTGCTGATGACGTCCTTGAGCTCCGCATTGATCTCATCGCTAACTGCCAGGTCGCTGATGCCGACACTGAAGCCAGCCGTCATGAGCCAGCGGCAAATGAGACGCTGCAGGTTGTCCATGAAGCGGCGCGCCTCGAAAGGCCCATAGTCGTGGAAGATCACCGGGATGATGCCGTGCGACATGGCGTTGTAGACGTCTTTGTCGATGAAGCCCTCGATCAGCTCCGAGTCCTTGATGACTACCTTCTCCTTCGACTTGTTCGTCGTCGAGATGTAGAAGGCGGGGGGCAGGATGGCCGAGAAGGCCTGCCGGCCCGTGTATGAGTGATGCGTGCCCCCGGGCGTCGAGAGGGCGCCGGTAAAGTAGGAGTTCACCATTTGCAGATTAGCAAAGGCCTTTTCGTGAATGCGCGTGTGTGCCTTGGTAATTCTGTACGAACCCACCATCGTGTCTTGAATGATCTCGATGATGGGCTTGGCATCCTTGGGGGTGAGGACGTGGTACGGCACACTCGCGAAGTCCATGAGTTCGCTCATGGTTTGGATCGATTGACCCATGTGAAGGTTCATCTCCAACGTTTATGAACTATCTCATGAGACGCCCGATTGCAGGGCGTCAAGTAGAACACATTCATAATTGGACCCGCGCTTTCGCTAACGGGATCGGAATACACCTTAAGCCATCTCGGGCTGGCTAAGCCTTCATTGATGACCGACGACCGTCTACTCTCTGAACCTTCCCCCTACCCTTGCCATTGCGGGTGTTCGGGGGCTTGGCTGCGGATTGTCCAATCCGTTTGGGTTGTTACCACTGTTCTGTGAACATTACCCACGCCATTACGCGTGGTGGCTGCGGCCGCCTTTCGACGGCCCGCCGGTACCAAACGGCTCTTAGGAGTTTCCCGCAGTTTGGACGTCTTGCAGCGCGAGGAGCCATCACTCCCGTTGCCACTAGATGGTTATATGCTGTGCCCGACACCAGGCACAGGTCGACACTTCCACTGTTTTCCTTGCTAAGTGTTGTCGACAACTTAGCAAGCAGCCACCTGTTGGGGACAAGATTGAACCTGTTTATCCCCGTCGAAGTCTGCGTTGTAGCACGTGCACGCTAGCACACCGAGCCGAAACGTCTGATGCGGCATCACTTTTACGCGATGGCACATCATGCTCATCTTGTGCAGCGACGGCTGCCGATTGAAGAGGACGTAGTCGCCATCACGCAGGTGACGGTCCACCGTGTCGCCGACCTTGAGGTTCTCCGCAATCGACTCGCGGCTCGCCTCGAAGCGCAACGTGAACGTCTTGCCCTGCTCGGCGCTGCGCACGTACTTGGCGCCCGGCCACTTGTCCGGCCCATTGCGCACCAGCGCCCGCAGCTCGTCGATGTTGTAGACATTCACCGTCTCCGGGAACGACAGCTGAATCGCGACCTTGTAGGGCACTCCCAGCTCGTCCAGACTGATGTACGGATCGGGCGTGATGACCGAGCGCGCCGACTGGTCCACACGCTTGCCATTCAGGTTGCCACGGATGCGCCCCTCCTTCTTCTTGAGGCGGTCGCTGATGCTCTTGAGCTTGCGTCCATTGCGCTGTTGCGCTTGAGGCAGACCCGGGATCTGGTTGTTGATGAACGTTGCTACGTGGTACTGCAGCACCATCGTCGTAAGACGCAGGTACTCCTCCGTCACGGCGCCCCGCTCAATGCGCTGCTTCAGCTGGTTGTTGACCTTGATGATGTCGCTGAGTTTGTGGGTCAGGTCGTCCTCGCGACGCTGGCCGTTTTCTTCGATGATGCTCGGGCGCACGGCCGGCGGCGGCACCGGCAACACTGTGCAGATCATCCACTCCGGACGGTTCCACTTGGGGTTAAAACCAATGGACTCCATGTCCTCCTCCGTGATGCGCGCAAAGATGCGCAGCACGTCGTCCGCCGAGTACTCCTTCTTGACCGGCTCCGACTCTTTGTCCTTGGCATCGCGCCACTCGTACATGATCTTCAGGGCACCTTCCTTCACCGAGCGTGTCGGTACAGGTGCACCACAACCGGGACGCAGGTTCTCCTCACGGCCGTCCATGTCGTCGCCACACTTCTTGATGCGCGTATTGGCACAGAGCGTAGCCATGGCGTCGTGGCGCTTGGCCAGGTTCTTGATGCCGCTGATGCGCACAGCCTCCTCGTGCAGCTCCTTCAGCGTGCTCTCGGGCGACACCAGGACGCGAGAACACCGATGGCAGATGCACTTAAGGCACTTCTTGACGTGCTCGAAGAACATGGCGTTGAAGACGGGACGTGCCATCTTCAGGTGGCCAAAGTGACCGACGCACTGCGAGTTCTTCATCTGGCATGTGTCGCACAACCGGTTGTGCTCGAGCACGCCCATGCGCGGATCGAACAAGCCGCCCACCACCGGCACATTGCCGCTGTACGTATCGGTCCGCGTCACCTCCACTACCGATCGTCGCTCTATCTCATCCGGACTCAAGACACTGAATTGGATTCCACGCACCACATCGATGTCTTGATCATAGCTTAGCTCCTTGTAGATCGACATGATTGATGTGCTCCGTAACCAACACACTCAGCGGCACCAGACGAGTTCTGGTGTGGATCCGCTAGGTCCTGTTTAAGCTCGATATTTTTAAATGGGGATATACTTGTTCCATTTTTTGTGTCGGAAAAAAGGATGCACAAGAGTAACTCTAACCCAAATTGCGAGGCAAGAAATCATGTCCTTAACAACACCACGTCCCCGACGTGCATGCACACTAAGGAATACCACGTGTCCTGCATCGTCTACATCCCCTCGGATGATTGAAGCCGAGGACTCCGAGACGGACTCCGAGGGTGAAACGATTGGTAGCAACAGCGAGTGGTCGACCGAGTCGGAGGATTGTGATTCGAACGACAGCATGGGTGACTTTATTGTGGAAGACACGTTGAGCACAGAGGACTACTCGGATGATGAAGACGCAGAAGATGTTGAGGACGCAAGTATCGAGGGTATTGAAGAAACACACGCCGAAGACCTTGAAGATAGTGACGTAGAGGAAAGTGACACAGAGGATAGTGATGTGGAGGACACGCCCAATGTCCCAAAGCTCGGTCGGTCTTATAGAATGGCAGGTCGCGCTGGCGGTCTGAGACGCATGGCGGCACGCTATGCTAAGCGACAGCGAACTCACGTCATCGAGGATTCTGATGACGATCAAGCGGATGACGAGAGTGATGCCCGCACCTTCCCTCACTACACCAAGGAGGACAACAAGTACTTCAAAATGCTACATGCTAATGATCAAGCTCGACTCAAGAGTCTCGAGCTGTCCATTATGTCCGCTGGCGATGCTGGGCTTGAGGCCCCGATGCGTTTTAAGATCCTACAGTCGGCGTGCACGTCCGACACCAAGCACATCCTGCTTCGCAAGCTCGATATGTTGAACAAGATGTCCGAGGATTCTGGCGAGTACCACAAGTACTATTCGTGGATGCAGTCTGCCATGCGGCTTCCATTGGGCGTTTACGTGCAGCAACCTGTACGTCGCGAGGACGGCATCGAAGCTGTGCGTGCCTTTCTATGCGATGCCCGCGAACGTCTCGACGCGGCGATCTACGGCCACGTCGAGAGCAAGGACCATGTCATGCGTATGCTCGCCCAATGGGTCTCCAACCCGCACTCACGTGGCCACGTCATCGGCATCCAAGGACCTCCTGGCGCCGGCAAGACGTCGCTCGCCAAGGCCGTCGCCGACATCCTCCACCTCAAGTACAACATCATCCCGCTCGGCGGTGCCAACGACGGTGCCTATCTGGACGGACACGCCATCACGTACGAGGCGGCCGTTCATGGACGCATCGCACAGGCACTCATGGACTCCAAGAGCGCCAACCCGCTCATCCTCTTTGACGAGCTCTGCAAGTGCTCGGCGACGTCCAAGGGCGAGGAGGTCATCAACGTCCTCATGCGCATCAGCGACAGCAGCCAGAACGACACGTTCACAGACAAGTACTTTGCCGACATCACCCTCGATCTCAGCCGGGTCGTCATGGTCTTCTCATTCAACAACGAGGAGCTCGTGAGCCCCATTCTCCTCGATCGCATGACGGTCATACGCGTCAAGGGCTACAGCGTGGCAGACAAGGTCGTCATTGCACAGAGGCATCTGGTGCCTGTCTTGCTAAAGGAGCACGGTATGGAGGCAGCCGACGTTGTCTTCACGCCCGACGTCATCGCTTCCATCATAAGCCGGATCCCAGCAGAGGAGGGCGTGCGCAATTTGCGACGTGGCCTCGAGGCGGTCATCTCAAACGCCAACATGCTGCAGTACCTCGGTAGCCAGGACCACGACGTGACGTTGCCTTTCACCGTGACAGAAACGTTTGTTCAAGCCTACGTAAAAAGAAGGGCAGATGACGCAGGGCATTCGTCTATGTATGTTTAAAAGGCATTCATTCTGTAATCTTCCTTACTTGTAATATACGTCGATAGTTACATGGATAAAAACAAAGCAAAACGCATGGCGCTCTTTCTCATTGGGTGCATGGGTACACGCTTGGCCTTGGTGTGGCTGGCATATGCGTTCCCTGCCCTTTTGCCCTTCATGGGCGCCCTCGCGATCCTTCCCGCCGTCGGCTTCTTTGTCATTTACTTCGGTGGCTTGCGCAAAACAGGCGCCGAGGTCTTTGGCGATCGCATTTGGTGGAACGACCTCAGGCCGGTGCATGGGCTCTTGTACACATTGTTTGCGGTCATGGCACTGAGTCGTCATCCCAAAGCATGGATTGTGTTACTCGTTGACGTCGCCATCGGTTTTACGGCGTTCGTTGCACACCATCAAGGTCAATAATCCATCCCATAATCGAATGGCATGGGTCCATTATCTCCACATGGCATCCGTCCTTGACTTCGCACAAGCATCCATACTGTAATTGCAAAGAGTGTTCCCATGACGGTAAGCACCGCTTTCTCTATAGTCGATGTGCGCCCGTCATGATGCTCGTCATCGTCCGCATCCTCACACACATCTAGTGATTCAACGTCTCCCTGTATTTTTTGGTACGCGTGCACGTCGGTCGCACCCATCTTCTGCTATGATCGTCCTGTCTTTAGACACACAACTCTTTAAATGGCAATCTCCACCACAAGTGGCACAATAAAGTAGTGTGCCCTCCGTGGCAGATGGCACGCAAAGGTCCGAGCATACCAACGATTGGCGTACTTGAATGCCAGGACGTGCTGGCGATCTTCACGCGCCATGTGGCCCGGCCGCACTTTGTTCCAGAACGCACATCGGACGTCGGGCCACACGTCAGCCGCAAGCCACGCTTGACCTAGGATCTTCGAGAACACGGACACCAGTTGTGCAGCAAGAAGCATCTGGTCGGCCAAGGGCGCCAAACGCACGACCGCCGCGGGTGCCACATGGCGCGTCAAGACCAGCACAAATGCGGCCACGTAGGTCCCGAGCTCCCCAGTCGTCGAGATCAGCTCTACGACATGTGTCTTGTTGCAATTGAAGGGCATAATGCCCAAAATGGCTGAAATGTGCACCATCGTGACCATGAGCAAGAGAGTTACTTGGGGCAAGCTGCCTTGAACGGGTGCATCTTGGAACCCACCGAGCAACAAGATGACCAAGACATTCTTCACATGGTCGTACGGTGTGAAGAACAAACGCAGCCGCCCCATGTCGAAATCTTTCCACGATGCATGCTCCGTGCACACAGGGAACGACGCTTTAAAAACACGGTCTGTAGGATCCCATGTGGCCCCGACATCAGCCCACGCAAAGGTGCGGCCACGTAGCGTCTTGAAGAGCATGTTGTACTTGCTCAAGAATGCCGGATCGCCGTGCCACTCGCCCTTTTGGTAGGGCGTAAGATACATGCCATGCTTGTGTCGTTTTGGCTTTGGCTTATGGTTTTGACGGCCTTGACGATGCTCATGGTCACGATTGTTTTGAAGGTCCAAGCGTCCCATATACAGTTGATTGACCCGACCCTCATGGGGCACAGAATGCCGAACAAATTGCACAGTGTCCGTAGAGTTGTAAATGTACTTGAAGATGTGGACACACGCAAAGACAATGATCGGTAAGGGAATAGATATCAGATAGGCCAGGCAAATGCCGATGCCCCTCAAGTCGCCGGAGTTCGTGACGGCCAAGATGCGTGCGGCCGCCGACGCAAAGGGGTTCAGCAGCATGAAGGCCACAGTGAGCGGGAGCTGCGGAGAGTCGAGCAGTCCCTTGGGGCGCCATTGAGGCTTGTACTTGGCGAGGGCATGAACTATGCATGTATGCAATATAAGTGCGGGCAAGAGAATACTGCCTGTCCAGAAGGCGAGGCGCTCGGCTTGGGAAAAGGCGCTGGTGCCTTCGGCGTCAAGGAGCCGACGTCGGCCACCCTTGCCTGGTATCGCAATATTGCCTACTGTCCAATCCATACCGCTGGCGACGCTCGCGAATGCCGATTTACCCGTCCCGCCCAGTTGCATC